>JGI20158J14315_10001448_pt1 | contig 17294 bp, 17 predicted proteins | sample COG_08_FD_14315 | JGI IMG/M metagenome (IMG submission 14315)
AGTGCGGGTGCAACTTCTGGTGAAAGTATAAAGCGCAAAAATGGGGGAAATTTCGGATTCCGAAATGCTTCATTTGTTCCCAAACCGGATAAAGAGAATAAATACTTTATTCAAGGATGACGAATAGCAGACGGAAGAATAAACACCCGAAGCGCGCGGAAAACGTAAAGACGGTGGTGGTTGCGAGTGGTGAAAAGAGAGAAGAAGAGGGAGAAGGAGACGAAGACGTGGAGCGATTGCTGAGGATGCTCGTGTGCGTGCCGTGTGACGATGGTGTGGAACAGAATCATCAGATGAGGAAAGAAGAAACTGCTATTATTGCTAAAGGAGTGAAGAGAAAGAGAGGGCAACACGAGTGCGATGTGTGCGAGAAGGTGTTTGGATATGCATCCTACTTGGTCAGACACATGCGTATTCACACGAAAGAGAAACCGTACAAATGTGATGTGTGCGAGAAACGTTTTATTCAATCTGGTGATTTGAAAACCCACATGCGTATTCACACGAACGAGAAACCGTACGAGTGTGATGTGTGCGAGAGACGTTTTACTCAATCTAGTAGTTTGAAAACCCACATGCGTATTCACACGAACGAGATGTTCGAGTGTGATGTTTGCGATAAAGCTTTTCGTACATCTGGTACTTTGCAAAACCACATGCGTATTCACACGAACGAGAAACCGTACGAATGCGATGTGTGCGATAAAGCTTTTCGTCAATCTGGTACTTTGCAAAGCCACATGCGTATTCACACGAAGGAGAAACCATACGAATGCGATGTGTGCCAGAAGCGTTTTAGTGATTCTAGTGGTTTGAAAAAGCACATGCGCATTCACACGAACGAGAAACCGTACGAATGCGATGTGTGCCAGAAGCGTTTTCGTCGATCTGATCATTTGAAAGGACACATGCGTACTCATCAACATTAGCTCTTTTATATAGTCCTGCGTGTGCACACAAACCCGTTTGTATTACATGCTACCGAACAAATCAAACGAAAAACACATTTCCGGTTTCGCCCGCGTCCCTCCTCTTCCGCAGGCGAAGCGATTCTTCTTTTTCTTTGTTCCTTCACATCTCTTCATTTTTTTCCGTTTAAAATCATCGTCATACTTTTGCACACGATTACACTCGCGGCTTTTCACACGCAAAAGAGAGAGAGAGAGAGCACGAAGAGGACGCGGTGCAGAACGACGCACGCGCGCGTAACCTTCTTTCGAGAGAGACGAGGAATATGTTTGGTGCCGCGAACAACAACACCAACACCAACGCCGGTGGTGGACTCTTTGGTGGCGGATTGAATCAAAATCAAGGAGGAGGAGGTTTGTTCGGCTCAAACAATAACAACAATAACAACAACACCAACGCTCCCGGGATGTTTGGACAACAACAGCAAAGTGCTGCTCTCGGTGGTGGTGGTGGTGGAGGACAAGGGTTGTTCGGAAACGCCGGGAATAATAGTACTCCTTTTGGAACGAATTCGAATCAAAATCAAGGAGGAGGAGGAGGTTTGGGCGGTGCGTTCAGAGGAAACAATCCAACGCAGACATCGACATCGAGTGGATTATTCGGGAATACGAATAACAATACTCCTCAGCAACAACAAGGAGGAGGAGGAGGAGGGTTGTTTGGGAACACCAGCACCGCGGGTTTCGGGCAACAACAACAACAACAACAACCGGCCCCGGGTGGGATTTTTGGGAATACGAGCGCTGCTACTACTCAGGGAGGACAAGGAGGAGGAGGATTGTTCGGGAGACCTCCAACGAGTGGTGGTGGAGGGTTGTTCGGAGGAGGAGGTGCTGCAGGTGGATCGAGTTTGTTCGGAAAACCGGCTGGTACGACGAGCACGATAGGCGCAGGAGGAGGACTTTTTGGCGGAGGAGGAGGAGGAGGAGGAGGAGGAGGATTATTCGGCAACGCGAATACTGCGAGCGGTAATCAACCAAACCAAAGCAGTGGCGGTAGTCTCTTCGGCGGAGGATTAGGACAACAACAACAACAACAAACGAACACGACGCCTTCGTTGTTCGGTAATCGACCGTCGCCTCTCGGCGCGACGCAACCGCAAAATCAACAAGGACTCACGCAGTTTCAGCAACAACAAAATGCCTTCTTTAACGTTCCGGAATCAATCACGACGCAAGCGCAAGGCGGTCCGACGTTATTCGGCGGCAACTTAGCGCCGTCGGAAGCGCTGCTCAGGGCGCGACAACAAAGACACTTAGCCAGTCAACCGCCGGCGAGCGGGACCACTTTAGAACCGGTCAAAGAGTTACACGACGTCATGAACGCGTATAACCCGCAACATCCGGAGTACAGATTCAAAGCTTTCTTTTACAACATCGCGCAAGATCCTCGACAGAAAGTGAAAATTCAAAACATCGACGAACGGACGTGGCACGAGTTGCTCGATAAAGTCGGCGGCGAAGAAAACGAGAATGGATTGTGGCCGTGTCGAGTAGACGGTTTCGACGGTTTGTATCAGCGAGAACAAGCTCAGGAAGAGGAATTGAAATCGCAAGAGGCGTTCGTCAACGCGTACAACCAGTGCATACGCCAAATCAACAGCTGGAAAGAAGGCTCGTACGAAGTGAGGCGAACGCAGTGTGAACGCCGACGCGAAGAACACGCGCACAGAGTGTTGAAAGTCATGCGAAAACTGGAATCGTTCAGAGCGGCGTATCACAGAAGAGTGAACCCGCAACTGAGCATGAGAAGAGGTGGCGGTACTGCGTACAATCGAGGCGCGGTGAATGGTGGATCCACGTTCGCGTCGAAAGAGGAGCGAGAGTTGTTCGAAGTTTTGCAAAATCTGAAGAGAGCGTTGGACGGTTCCGGTAAGGAAAGTTTGAGTCGACAGGCGCAACAGTTGACCACCACCGCGAGAGTGAAAACGCAAGAGTTATCGAGGCAATTAGCGACGTCACCTTTACGAGGTGGAGGAGGTAGTTTATTCGCGGGCACTACTACCGCAAACAACGGTGGATACGAGATCAACCACCAAAGGACGACGACATCTCCTCCTTCTTCGTCCGGACAACAACAAACGAAGAACAAGAAAAAATCCAACAAACCAGTCCTCCTCCAACCGTACGACCGCGAGCGCGCTGAAGTCACCAAGACTGACTTGGACGACCTCTCCTCGCACAAAGACGTCGTCGACCACCTCGCTGGAAACATCAAATCCATGAGAGAAGATTTAACCCGAATGTGTTTAGCGTACGGTTTGCAACCGGTCATTTCTGCGACGACGACGGATCCTCTCTCGTTTTAGCCGCAGCAGCAATATCAACAACAATTTCAACAACAACAACAAAACCCCGCTGCTTTAGCCGCGCATCAGTACGGAACGACGACGACGCCCACTCGGTCCACATTTTTTTAATAATAATAAATATACTCTACGAACGCGACGCCGTAAAAGTTGTTTCACAGCAGAACACACAGGAGCCACAGCAGCATGAGCAGCAAGACACACTTTTTTATTTAAACCCACACACCGAGAACACACGAGAGGAAATGCATTTTGACACTGCTGCTTTTTTTTTCTTTTTTGTTTGTGTCTCTATTGCGTCAGATGGTGAAAAAGATCTCTGCTTAAATCTCTCGTATTAAATTCTAGCATTTTTTGTTCGCTCCATTTGTAACAACTCTCTTCAATACTCCTCCGCGCGCATTCATAGCACTACGCACAAAACGGAGCATTGAAACAAAAGAATACCACTCTACTACTAACAACAACAAAACAAAAAAGATGTGCGCCGCGTGTCGAAGAGCAGCGGGTTTGCTTTTGAAGCAACGCCCTTCGTCGTCGTCGTATACGTCGTCGTCCACGTCCATTTTTTCTCGCACGCATCGCATCGTCGATGGAAAAACCGACGTGTTTCGCTCTGCGGCGATATCGGGAACGTCATCCATGTTGCACGCGAGAACGCGCTGTACGTTTCACACGAACGCAAAAAACGAGGAAGAACACCGAGACTCGATGAAAAGGATGAGTAAAACGCGCACCTTTCACTCCACCTCGTTCGCGGCTGGAGGCGTTTCGACGCATAAGCGAGCTGAAAAGAAAAGATTTAGCGCAGAAGCAGCGACGACGTCAACGGAAGAGGAAATGGGTGAAACGGACGTGCGGGCGAAAAAAGACGAGACGAAGATGAAAAAATCCGCGCAGTCGTACATGCTGGCGCACCCGACGTACGATTTCGGGTTCATCGAACAACTCAAACCGAAACACCGACCGCCGCAAGGCGCGAGAGATTACGTGTCTATGTTTGCGGTTTGGTCCGCTCGGAAAGGGTTCGATACGATCACGAGCTATTCGCACGAGAAGAGCTTGACGAAAGATCAGTGGTTGTTTCGGTTTATATTTTTAGAGACGGTGGCGGGGATTCCTGGGATGGTGGCGGGAATGTTGAGACACATGAACTCGTTGAGGCTGTTGAGACACGATAACGGGTGGATTCACACGTTGTTGGAGGAAGCGGAGAACGAACGAATGCACTTGATGACTTTTTTGAACATGAAACAACCGTCGATTTTCTTCCGAGCGGGCGTGTTGGCCGCGCAAGGGGTGTTTTTTAACGCGTTTTTCTTTAGTTATTTGATCTCGCCGAGAACGTGCCACCGATTCGTCGGGTATTTAGAGGAAGAGGCGGTGAGAACGTACACGCACGCGTTGAACGATATCGACAGCGGAGGAACCGACGCCAGGCAATGGGCCAAGGAAAGAGCGCCGAAATTGGCCATCGAGTATTGGAAAATGGACGAAGACGCGACCATTCGAGACGTATTACTCGCCGTCCGAGCGGACGAAGCCAGTCACGCGCACGTCAACCACACGTTTTCCAGCATGGGCACGACGCAAAAGAACCCGTTCGTGAAAGGCGAGAGTCATTTGCCGGAAAACTTTGTCGAACCTCCACCCGGGTTCGTCCCGAGCGAAGAAAATCGAGTCGCCAAAGACGCCGATTCGTTCTAAGATATACTAAAATTATATACTATCTATAACGTGTGCGTGTGTTAATAATCGAGAGAAAAGAGAAGTTAAACGCAGTTTGAGAGGAGAGAATTGAAGTGTATACCATTTAGAGTCAGCACACGAACCACCTTGTAAATACGCGCAGATACACAAAAATCGAAGCCTTCTCTTCCTCACTTTTATTCGTACACGAATTCAATTCAACAACAACAACAACCTGCCGCTGCTGCTGCTCGTAAAACGCGCTCCTCACGTCGAACGACGATATGAACAACAACAAGCGTCACAAACCTAATGATACTCCTGATGGAGTAAATGGTGGTGTAATCAACCGCCAGTTAACGTTCCAAACGAGAAAAAAAATCGACGACGCCGCCTCCCGAAACGATCGACGTTTAGCGTTTACCACCTACGACGAAAGCAAAAACAACCCCGCGATTGCTCTCCCGATGCACACGCTGAACGTATTGTTGCATCTCTGCTCTGCTAACGATGAAAATGATTCTTTTTCGACGAAAGAAGAGGATAAGGAAAGAGCGGAAGAGATTTTCTTTCGTTTGATGAAAGACTCCGAGGAAGAGGAGGACAAACATCAACAAGGGAGAAGGAAAACGGAGATGAGCTACACGGCGATGGCGAGAGTGTACGCTCGAAACGGCGAATTCGAGAAAAGTTTCGAGATGGTCGATTTGTGCAAAAACGGAGGAGCTTTAGGAAAAGGAAAAGATGGAGGAGGGAAGAAGACGCAACAAAAGCTGACGCCAAAGTTGAGGACGTACGCGCCTTCCTTGCGCGGGTTCTGCGAGAGCGGGAACTGGAAGCGAGCCGAAGACGTGTTCGAGGCGATCGAGCGAGAAGGTTTGGAGTGCACGGAGATGGAATTTACGGCGATGATGAGCGTGTACGGGAGAGAGAAGAAGACGTGCGAGGAGAATGGGTTTAGGATGTTGAGGAAAATGAAGTCGAAAGTACGAACGTGCGGGAAGGAGTTGATTGAAAGCGTGGAGAGATTTTTCAAAGCCGAGCCGAACGCGTGGCGGTGCGAGACGGTGGAAAACGTGGAGAGTAGCTCCGGACGGTTTGAAGTCTCCTCCGAAAACACTATTATTGGTAGTAGCAGTGATAATAATAACAATAATAATAATAATAATAATAGTAATAATAGCGAGAAGAAGCAAACGTTCAACTTGAAACGAGTGGGGTTGAACGAAGTCGAATCGAAAGAGCTGATTGCCTCGGTCGGGAAACTCGCTCGAGAACGCGAAGCCGGCGCAAACTTTGACGATTTTTGCAATTGGTTGGAGGCGCGAGAGGCGAAGGTACAATGCATCGTCGACGGAGCGAACGTCGGGATGGCGAACCAGAATTTTGCCGGCTCGAGGTTTCATTTCGGCCAATTAGATAACGTCGTCGAAGAGTGTCGACGGAGATACTGTGTTTGTTCGACGAGCGACGCGAGCGAGGCGTCGAAGCAACGCCCAGTCGTCTTCCTCCACCAACGCCGCACGAAAGACCACGCGGCAAAGCACCAGTTTGGCGAAAAAATACTAAACAAACTGAGACAAAACAAAGAGATATTCGTCACGCCGCACGGCTCGAACGACGATTGGTATTGGCTCTACGCCGCGTTAGTCGCCGGGGAGGACGCAGTTTTAATCTCAAACGACGAGATGCGCGACCACGTGTTTCAAATGCTCCCGGATCCTAACTTGTTGAGACGATGGAAAGAGAGACATCAGGTGCGATTTAGCGTGACAAAAGGTGAGGTAGAGCTTTACGAACCGGCTGTGTTTACCACGTGCATACAAGAAAACGAGGAGGAAGAGTATTGGATGATCCCCTTCGTCGAAGACGACGACGAGGAGAAAGAAAACGACGACGACGACGACGACGACGACGAGAAATGGCTCTTTTGCTGCAAGAAGCAATAATAATACTGCGGTAGAAATACCAGTACTACTAGTAATCTATCGTCTCCGTAATAAGAAGCTCTATCCTAATAATAATAAACTAATAATAGCGAAGCGACGCTCAAAACTCTACGACTAAAAATACGTACTCCTCCGAGGACATATCCTTGTCAATCTCACACTTTGTCGCGCCGAGTTTTTCGCACTCGTCGAAAAATTTTGCTTGCAGACCAATCGCGCGTTCTCTTCTCAACTCGCACAAGATGACCTTCTCGCCTAATATCGAGCACGCGTTCGCTAAATCTGTACACGTCTCCGGGTCGTAGAGCACGTCCGCGCCGATGATCGTCCGCGCTTTATTCTTCAAATGTAAACTCTCTCTCGTCACACTTTTGCTCCAATCGAACATCGCCGCCGCGACGATACCTTTATTCTTTCCTTTCACATCTTCAAATTTGTCCACCGCTGAAACCTCCACTTCGTTCACCTTCGCCGTCGATAACGCGCAGTGCAACGCCAGAGGTTCCCGATCTAACAAAAGACATTTCTTCCGGAAATATTTCGCGAGTAGTAAAGCGGCGAAGGATAAGCCCGCGCCGACTTCGATGATTATATTATCATTTGAAGCCGCTTCTTCGTCGATGTCGCGTTCGATGTATTTTCGAATCAACTCCACTTCAGTTTCCCAAACGTTTGCCCAGGATTCATCAGGATTATCCGTTTGATTATAAGTAGTATACCAGTCGTACAAGTCTTCCACCGAGGGTGGTTTTACCACGTCCAAGAAGTACGAAGAAGTAGAGGGGGAATCGTCATCGACGCTTTGAGCTGGAGGAGGAGTCGTACAAGTGAGAGTAATCCGCGTTTGAACTAACGGGGGCAAATTCGTATCTCCGTCGAATATGTGTATGGAATTCTGTTCTTGTTCTTGCTGTTCTCGGATTGAGGCAAAAAAAGCCTTCTTCAGTCGTTTTTGTCGTCGTCCATAAACGCCTCGAAGTCGAGACGACGGTATATATAATCGTCGCAGTATCGACGATGAAGCCCCTTTCGTGTGCATTTTATATGGAGATATTTTGCAGCACAAAAAGTCATAAAATCAAACGAAATCAAACGAAAGTACTAAACGCGCCTCTCAAACACTCCAACTCGACGGGCGTTTTCAAAGTGACCTCACCATCGACGCCGACGAGTTCTTCTCTGTCGTGAGTCTCGATTTTCAATTTTTCGCACTGGATGTAAAAAACGTCATCTTTTTTCTCCACGTGCGCGCCGCGCTTTGGTTCTTTGGTATCGTCGAAAAGGGCGACGGTTTTCATCAACCCGCATTTTTTGGCGACGACGACGTCGATCAAACCGTCGTCGAGTTTCGCCAAGGGAGTGAAATGGAATCCTCGACCGGAACAGCGCGTGTTTTGAGCGAAGAGCATGAGGAAATCGTCGTCGGTGCACGAGCCTTTCAGTTGCATTGAAGGCGTTTCCGCGGTTAACGAAGCGACGTTGGATTTGTTCTTCAAAATGTGATAAAATCCAGCCAAATCGTACCGAATTGGACCTAAAAAGCGCATCTTTTCCGCCGTTTCCGCCGCATCTCTCGCCATCCCCCACGTCACGACGTTAATGCTGATCGTCTTTATTGATCGTTTCTTCTTTTCTTTCTCGTCGTCGTCTTTTACGAAACTTTCAATCTGCACCGCGTCCACGTCCCTCGCCTCGCCTCTTTCAAACGCCAATCGAAAACAATCTTCGATCGTAAAACAGTTCAAATCTCTCGCAAAATTATTACCAGTGCCACACGGCAAAGCGACTATCGGTACGTGGTTTTCTTTTACTCCCAAAGGTTTCACGCGTCTCGCTTCCACGTACCCTTGAACCGCTTCCCGCAGCGTCCCGTCGCCGCCCATCACGAAAATTGCATCGATAACTGGATTAGGGTTTGGCGACTCTTGTGATGATGAGGATTGTAACACGATTGAATCACGCACGATGGCGATGCAATCCCCCTCTTTTGTCGTCACTTTCTCGTGCACACAACTTGCAGTCATCCCATGCTTCTCTAACGAGCGTTTAATTTCCCTCACATGTTCCCGCCCACGCTTCGTTTTGATCTTCGCCCCGTGGAGTACGAGGAGGAGATTTTGTAACCGCTTTTTGTTCTTCGTATGAGTAGGGGATGTGATGGGAGTCAACGAGGACGCTTTCTCGCGCTCTGATTTCCCAGGACGCAAGGTTGGATGGTTCAACCAGAGATTCGATGGAGTTGAAGTCGGCGACGACGACACAGGCGATGGTGATGATGTCATGGTGATGTTATTCTTTTTGTGGGTAATTAATTAATGGGGGATTTTTGCGTTGAGAACCATCAAAAAATGTGGGCATTAATGTGGGCGGATTGATGACTTCTATGCTCGTTTTTACTACACGTACCGCATTCAAGAGCAGAGTTATGTGTACTCGCACTACTTTTGGACGACGTCGGCTAAATTTTTGAACTCGTCCACGCCTTTGGTGAACAACGCGCCTTGCGATGAAAACAATTCCTCTATCCCGGTATCCCCGGCGGCGCCTTTTCGCGTCAAGTATTCGTAATACGTGAGCGGTCGTTTCCCGGTCAAGTTGTAAAAATCCGGCGAACATCTCGTATAAAATCCGTTTTGTAAATACTCGAAGAACTCCGCTCTCGTTTTACCAAAATCTTCCTCGAACTTCTTTTGGTCTTGCGGAACGTACGAAATCGTTTTTCCGAACACGTCTTTCGCGACGTCCAAGTCTTTCGCGACGTCGGATTTCAACGCTTCGGTTAAGATACTCGCCACGTCGCGCATGGACGTCGGTTCCGCGCCGCAAATGTCGTAAAACTTATTCCCGTGTCTTTCCGGTCCTTCTTTAAGTACCGTAAACGCGGCTTCGCCCATATCGTTGCACGAGACGAACGAGTTTTTCGTCTCCCCGAGAGGACTGGTAAACGTCCCGTTTTCTCGCACAGAGTCAAGCTCGTTTTTCAATAAATGGTTCATGTAAAAATTCCCTCGAATAGAGGTCAAAATGTTTTTAAACCCCGCGTCGATGAAACACTTTTCGCTCCACCAGTAGTGCTGCAACATCAACGGAATCTGCGCATTTTTGTCTCTCGAAACGTGCGTGTTCTTATCGTACTTATTCGTATTCGTATCCGCGCCAAAACACGAAATCCGGACGATATGTTTCAAGTTCTTCCTAATCTTTTCTGTTTCCTGGCAAAACTTCGCGAATTGCATGTGTTCCGCGATGTACTTATCCTGCGTGGACGAGAACAGATGCGTCACGTCTTCCATCGCTTTCCGCCACGTCTTCTTATCCGTTAAATCGAACTCGACCGTTTCGTCCGCGCCTAATTTCATCGCGTATGCGCTTTTATCCCGAGTCGCTGCTCGAATTTCAACATTTTCTTCACCATCTTCTCGTTTACTAAAATGTTTCGAGAGTAACGCGAGGACTTCTTTCCCGACGCGACCGGTCGAGCCTGTGACCAGGATAACTGTATTTTACACAATCATCAAAGAGAGAAGAGAGAAGAGAGGTCAGCATCTCACATCATCATCAAAATCATCAAAAACAACAAAAAGAACATTATTCGTCCTCGTCAAACTTTCCTAGTGATGAATGCTATGCTTTAGGAAGCGTACGCGTACGTATCATTGAAGAACAGAAACAAAACATATCCCAAGAGAGATATCGCGGGAAAAGAATCAAAGCATTACTACTCTGGTAGTATTTATACCTTTGCGCGCGGAAGACGCCGAAGACGGAGAGGACATCACGCGCACTACTTATGATACTATATAAAAACGACAAAAACGAGCGCAGGCGGGAGAGAGGATGACTCTGTAGCGTTCGTTATTCTGATGAAATTTTCAGGGTCAATTCTGGAGACTTTTTCCCCTAAATCTCAACCAAAGCACGACATAAAACGACGCACAAAACCACTTTTATCTCTCTTTCTGAACAGAGTGATACGCACATGATGCGCTCTTTTGAGCGTTTGTCTATCTTTTCATCGAGAAAATTTCTCGTTTTCGTCGTAGTATTGCTGTGTAAAAGGTGTTTTTGTGATGCCAAAATCGGATTCGGATTGGACGACTCCAACGGGGAAAAGAAAATCGATTTCGAACACGAAGCGTTAGATTCCAACCGATTCCCCGGATGGCTCGGCGAAAAACACCGCCCATCGATAAACAAAGATAAAGAGTTAGGCACGTGGACGGAACCTATCAGTTGGCAACCGCGAGCGTTCGTGTTGCATTCGATTTTGAGCGAGGAAGAATGCGAAGAGATTTTACGAATTGCGAAACCGATGATGAAGCGAAGCACGGTGGTGGATTCGATAACCGGGGAGATTAAAACGGACCCGATTCGAACGTCGAAGCAAACTTTTTTAGCGCGAGGGAAATATCCGGTAGTGACGAGAGTGGAGGAAAGGTTATCGAGATTTACCATGCTTCCTTGGTACAACGGCGAAGACATGCAGATTCTTTCGTACGGCGTCGGCGAGAAGTATTCGGCGCACCACGACGTGGGAGAGAAGAATACGAAATCTGGGCAGCAGTTGAGCGCGGATGGCGGGCAAAGAGTCGCGACGGTTTTGTTGTACTTACAAGATACCGAAGAAGGCGGGGAAACCGCGTTCCCGGATTCCGAGTGGATTGAACCGGAGAGCGAATACGCGCAGCAAAAATTCTCCGAGTGCGCCAAGAACGGCGTCGCGTTCAAACCGAAACGAGGCGACGGATTGCTCTTCTTCTCCATAACCCCGGAAGGCGACATCGACCAAAAATCCATGCACGCCGGGTGCCCGGTCGTCAAAGGCACGAAATGGACCGCAACGAAGTGGATTCACGCGAGACCGTTCCACTATAAACTCCCAAATCCGAAACCTCCCAAGGAAGGGTGCGAGAATACGGACGAGAGATGTAAAGGGTGGGCCAACGCCGGCGAGTGCGAGCGCAACCCGGGGTTCATGACGAAAAACTGTAAGTGGGCGTGCAGAGTCCCCGGGTGCGAACATAAGGGTAATTAGTTGTTATAGTGTAGTTTAGACTTTATTTTTTGTAGTAAACAGAGAAAGAGAGAGAGAGAGAGAGAGATCCGCAAAGCGCTTATACTAGAGTCATCCTTTCCCACTCCTTTCCCTCACTAATCCATTTTCGTAATCCATTATGCGTTTTGCTCCTTTAACTGCGACTTCGACCACTTCTACGCGTCGTCATCATCAGAAAAGAACAAACACAACAACACCGTTAAAGAGGATTTCTCAGAAGAAGAACAAAACCTCGTCGTCGTTTAATCGAAGAAGCATCATCACGATGAGCAGCACGGGTGGGGAAAACGGAGAAAAGATACAAAAATCCGACGCGGAGTGGAAGAAGAGTTTAACCGCGCAACAGTTTCAAGTCTTACGACTGAAAGGCACGGAACCCGCGCGAACGGGGGAGTACGATAAGTTCTACCCGTCGGAGGGGCACTTCGTGTGCGCGGGGTGCGGGAACGCCTTGTATTCCGCGGAATCAAAGTTCAACAGCGGATGCGGTTGGCCAGCGTTCGATAAGTGCTACGAAGGGTCGGTTTCGACGAATATCGACGAGACGTTTGGCATGCGAAGAGTGGAAATCGTCTGTGCAAAATGCGACGGGCATCTCGGGCACGTGTTTGAAAACGAAGGGTTTACCGCGACGGCGGAACGTCACTGCGTGAATTCAGTGAGCGTGAAATACGTGGAAGGAGAGTGCGAAAAGAAGGAAGCGAAGGTAATCGATGGAACGAGCGTAACGGGAGGCGCGCGAAACGCGCTTTCGATGTTGATTCGGCCAGCTTTGTATTTTGCAATCGGGTATAGCGCGCTGAATATTTTGGCGAATAGTGCCTCGAGTTTTATGACGCGCGGCGCGCAATGATTTTAATTGTTGTTTAAAAGTAGAAGAAGAGAAAAGAAGAAGAAAGAGCAGATAAACGCAGCGGCGACGACAACGTTTAGAAGAATTCGCGCGCGCGAGTTTGGAAAAGAACGTGTACAAAAAAACGATAACTACTGACGCTTGCTTCTTCTCTCTCCTCATAGGTGGTATAAAAAGAAAGCGTGTGGTGGGTATGCGTGCGGTATGTGTCGTATCAAATAATGTATTTAGCATATATATAAACAACGAAATACCGAAAGAATATATACAGTCTGAATAGTGAACCACCGCCACNGATGAGAAAAGAATACGCGAAAATTTACTTCGCAACGTCTCCAATCGGGGGTAAAATCTCTTTCACTTTTCTCGTCTTCGTGTAGAACAAGTAGAAGTACCACAATTTAAAGCCCATACCGATGACTAACACCATCATGGCGTCAAACGCAACCGTGTCTTCGTTCGAATACAATCGGTACGTTTTGCCCATGGAATCCAAAACTTCCGACCCGGGAACTTTCATACCCGTGCCGAGCATAGTTTCGGCGGAGTTGGAGAAGCACAACAAATCGGATTCAGTGCACGCTTTAAAAGTGGCGTCGGAGTATTCCAAATACACGATCGCTCTCAACGCCCACTTCATGATGTTCACGTACGTAAACGCCCTGAACGGCCACACGACGTCCTTTTCGTCGATGAGGATACCGTTGAAAAGGAAACCGCCGAACCATAAGTTCATGTAAACGAGCATACCAATCAACGGGTTAGTGAAACAAATGGAAAAGACTTGCGCGGCAGCTTCGTACGCCCACAACATCAACGCGTACACCAACAAGACTTGGATGTAATGCGGCGCGTACCAATCGGCCATGCCATATCCGGAAACCGAAACCGCGCACACGCCCAAGAAGAGCATCAACGGAAGCTGAATCAACGCGTTCGAGAAGAGATAAGAAAACGGTCTCAACATGCCATTCTTAATTTCACGTTTCATCGCCGCAAATTCTTCGTTGTAACTAAACACCGCGACGACGCCCAAGGAGGTTGGCACGCCGATGTGCCAAACGAGAAGCCACATTCTAGAAAAGACTTGGTCTTGCTCTCTCTCTCTGGACTTGATGTAAATGATGCCAAAGAAGATGCACGCGTTCAAAAACATGACGGCTCTCGCGACGTACAAAGTCGGATCTCTAAAGACCAACAAACCGTGTCGGCGAAACAAAGTCATCGTCTCGGCGAGCGTGGAGTTGCCCAAATGTTCATTGTTCGGGACGCCGCCGGTTTCCTTCAAATCGTCCTCGTAACTCCCACACGGTAACCCAGTGTACGATTTCTCGTACCTATCGAGGATGTCGTCGACTTGTTTCGGGTCCGTGAACTCTCGGTTGACTAAATCGAGCATGTATTCTGCCGGGTTGGTATTCGCCGGCATCTTGTGTCCGATCTTTTCAAAGTACGGCAAGACGTCCTTGGAGGTGCCCAAATACGCGACTCTCCCGCTCGATAACAACATGACGCGATCGAAACCGTTGAAAACAGCCGTAGACGGTTGGTGAATGGTACACACGATTGCGATGTTCGTCGCTTGCGCGAGTTCTTTCAAAAACGACATAATCGCCGCCGCGGCAGCCGCGTCTAACCCCGAAGTCGGTTCGTCCAAGAACAAAACCTTCGGATCGGTCAACAAACTCACCGCCAAGGACAAGCGTCTCTTTTGTCCACCAGACAAACCTTTCAAGAACTGGTTGCCAACTTTCGTGTCCGCGCAATCGTTCAAACCGACCGTGCTCAAAATAGCGTCAATCCTCGCTCTCTTCTGTTCCTCGGTATCGTTGACGCACAAATCCGCGGCGTAATCGAGCGTCTCTCGGCACGTCAAAAACGCCCAGTGGTTATCCTGTTGCGTCATCGACGCGCAATTTCGCGTAAAAACATCGCGAGTCAAATCTTGACCGTTCAAAGTCACTTTCCCGTAGTTATCTCCCCCTTTCATCTCCATCGTCAACGCGTCGATCAAACACGTTTTCCCGGCGCCCGAAGGCCCCAAGATGGCGAGCACTTCGCCCGATCGAACGCACCCGTTGATCCCGTGCAAGATTTCCGTCTCGCCGTCTTTCGTTTTCACCCGATAGCGCACGTCTTCGAACCTGTGTTGTGTAAAGAGAGAGAGATAAAAGACACGCGTCAGCGGATGTGACTGTGGGCACCCTCCTTTCTTTGCACATGACGTTATTCCCAAGTCACGTCATGAACGAACCGACGTGTGAGAAAAAGAGTGCCTTTGCGTGTAGTTCACGAATAAATACGTCACGAATGCGTATGTATCAATACTCCTCGTCGTAAAAGTATCGTTCAAAGTTCGTTTCGAGATGGTGACGCGACGGAGGAGGCGCACGGTGCGGCGGTCGCGTCAAGATTCATTGGTTTCGGGAAAGCGCATTTTGTGCACCGTTGTCATCATCATCATCATCGAACGGAAAGAAGCTGAAGAAGAAGCGAAAGCAAAAAACGACGCACCGAAAGACTGAATCCGCTTTCAAGTTATTCTTGGAGCCGAGCACGTCTTGTAAACTCGAGCTCTTCTTCATGTTGGTGTTGCCTTTTTCCACGTCCTCCATTTTTGTTTGTGTGTGTGTTTGTTTGTTTCTTGTGGTTGGAAAGTGACGTTATTTTTATCGCACGAGAGAACGGTAGACACGAGTGTAAAGAAAGGGGACAGCCACGAATTTGAGCCACAAACGAAAGACTACGAACAAAGAAGGAGTGTGTTTTTTGCGCGGATAAAAATGAATATCTCCTTCGCGTTGTTAAAGATGTTCGATGTTCTCTTCTCAGGAGCATGTATTACATTAAGATTCATACGCATCTCACCCTTTCTCTCGTTTTCCTCTCTCATTTCTTCTGTATCTATTCGAACTGTGCAAAACTCTCCTTCGTTTTCTCGTACACTTCCTCCGGCGTCGCGATCGCGTCGACTTTCCTCACCTTCCCCAAGGTTTCGTAAAACTCCACCACCGGCACGGAGCTCTCTCGAAACGTCACGAACCTCTTCTTGATCGATTCCACGTTATCGTCCGTCCTCCCTTCGTTTCGTCCTAACAATCTTTCCAGCATCACCTCTTCCGTGCAGTCGTACATTAAGACGAAATCGCAATCGTACCCGGCTTCCGAGACCCAGGCGTCTCGGTTTTCTTTGTTCCTCGGGAACCCATCGATCAGAAATCGATTCGATTTTGAATCTGCCATCGCGTTTAATAAGAGTTTCACCGTCACTGCGCTCGGGACGATTTTTCCGTCTTTGATCATTTGTGCGACCATATTTCCATCCTCTGTGCCGGATTTCATGTGTGCTCTCAGTAAATCCCCCGCGGAGAGGTGCGTGAAGTTATAGTCGCGGACGATGTTTGCGCATTGCGTGCCTTTCCCAGCGCCGGGGCCACCGAGGACGAAGACGACGTGATTATTTTTCTTCTTCGGTTGTTGTTCCGTCATGTTGTCGTCGACGATTTTTGTACTCCTTATCTTACCACTGCTCGTTGGTGTTGTTTCTGTGGAATGCGAATAACTGCCGCTCGCGCTTGTCTCTCCTCCTCTTCGCAAATCGCAGTGTACGACCGACGACGATGATTGTGATGAAATCCCCGACAACGCGTTTCCCTCCTCCCTTTGCGTACTCGAAGAAGAAGAAGAAGAAGAAGAAGAAGACGCGAACCACCGCAAACACAAAGAGAAGAAACCCGTGTTTTCCGTGAAACTCTTGTCGCGAGTAGTATTCGTAGTGGTATGTGCTAAAGACTTTGACGCCGCTCTGTGAAAGCCGACGATGCTCCTGCGCATGCAACGTCTCAGATACAGTGGAGAGAGAAAAGGTTTGATTTTACACAGCTGACAGCTCCATCGTGAGTTTTGGTCGGATGAAATTTTTTCAGGCAGGCGGGTGTGTTTTCTGCATGATGAAAAAGCGATTTTTAACTCCTCTGTTTTTTTTTTCACGCAGGTGGTGTCTCAAAAAAGCTTTAGAAAACGTCATTACACTTTTTCTCTTCTCTCTTCTGGACTCTCTTTCTTCTTTAACACGACAGCGCTTTCTGTAATACTACTAATAATAATAAGAGCACGAAAGAGAGAGAGTGAGAGAGAGAGCGAGACGATGGCTTCTTCTTCTTCTTCTTCATATACTTCTTCTTTGTCCTCTCGTGCGCTCGTCTCTCATCGCGAACAACAACGTTGCGGTTTGGCTTCGTTGGTGTCAAAGAGAACGACGGCGAGGAACACGAGGATTCGCAGGAAGAAGAACGTTTTTAAGAGCAGCAGTAGTAATAAGAACAACTACGACGACGACGAGAGGGAGAAGAACAACGAGACGAAAGACGGTGGAGACGGTGGTGGTGTTGGTGGTGTTCCCAACATCAACAACAACGGGAAAAGGAACACTACTCATGGGACGACTTCTTCTTCCTCGAGCAGTGGCGG
>JGI20158J14315_10001459_pt1 | contig 17255 bp, 18 predicted proteins | sample COG_08_FD_14315 | JGI IMG/M metagenome (IMG submission 14315)
AGAAGTCTTTGGATTTTCAGATGTTGAATATGTGGGGGATGAAGCGTTATTAATAAAAACTAAATTTGATATTCCAGTTTTTGTTGGTAAAGACAGAGTAAATGCAGCTGAAGATTTACTTAATAAATATCCAGAAACATCCATAATTTTATGTGATGACGGTTTACAACATCTAAAATTAGCTAGAGACTATGAAATTGCAGTCATTGATTCACAAAGAAAGTTTGGAAACGGTTTATTATTTCCTGCAGGTCCTTTGCGAGAAAAGGTTACTAGATTAGATAGGGTTGATGCTGTTGTTGTGAAGGGTGAAAATGAGAACCCACAATTTTTTCAAATGAAATATATCCAAATAACTTTGTAAATTTAAAAACATCAAGCACAATCAGTTTTTCAGACATCAAAAATAAAAAAATTGTAGCCATAACTGCAATTGGAAATCCAGATAGCTTCTTCTCAACCTTAACTGATAGTAATTTAAATTTTGAGCGAATTATTTTTAATGATCATTATTTGTTTCAGAGGGATGATTTTGTTAAGTATGAAGATTACAATATTGTTATGACTGAAAAAGATGCAATCAAATGTAAAAAATTTGCAAATACAAATTTTTGGGTATTACCAATTGAAACAGAAGTAGATGATCGCCTATTTAAAGACATATTAAAAAAAACTAGCTTAACTCATGGATAAAGAATTACTTAAAATTTTAGTTTGCCCAGTCACTAAGGGACCTCTTGTTTTNGATAAAGAAAAAAATGAGCTTATTTCTAAATCTGCTAAATTAGCTTATCCAATTAAAAATAATATTCCAATCTTGTTAGAAGATGAAGCAAGAAAATTAAAATGATTTTTAATTTTCTATGAGCTTTAATGTTGTTATTCCTGCAAGGCTAAATAGTTCTCGTTTAAAAGAGAAGGTCTTGATTGAAATTAATGATGTACCCATGGTAATTCATGTTGCAAAAAGAGCAAGCCTATCGGGGGCTAAGCAAATTATAGTTGCAACAGATGATAAAAAAGTAGCAGATATTGTGAAGCTTCATAATTTTCAATCAGTAATGACTGACAAAAATCATTTATCAGGAACTGATAGATGCCTTGAAGTCGCAAAAATCATGAAATGGAATAATAGTGAAATTATCGTTAATGTTCAGGCCGATGAACCTTTAATAGATCCTAAGCTGATTAGTTTACTTGCCTCCAATGTTGAAAAAGATNAGTCAGGCTATGTAACTGCATGTAGTAAATTTAATTCTTATGAAGATTTCATAAACCCAAACAATGTNAAGGTAGTTATAGATAAATTTTCAAATGCACTCTATTTTAGTAGAAGTGCTATTCCATATTCGTCCTCTCCAGATTTAGCAATAAATGATTATGCTTTTCATCATTTAGGTATATACGCTTACAAGATTAGTGAATTAGAAAAATTTTGTAGTTTTCCAATTTCTGAAATTGAGATAATTGAGAAGCTGGAACAACTTCGCGCGTTATCAAATAATTTGAATATAAAAGTAGTTTTATATGATGGAAGCCCAATCAAAGGTGTCGATAGCCAAGAAGACCTTACTTATGTAAAAAGGGTGTTATCAAAATAATAATTTTTTAAATGGCCTCTTCACCTTTTTCCCCAGTTCTAATTCTTATTACTTCATTCACTTCTGTGACAAATATTTTTCCGTCACCAATTTTACCTGTATGAGAAACCTTTGTAATTGTTTCAATCGCTTTATCAAGCAACGAATCACTCACAATCAGATCAAGCTTGACCTTAGGTAGAAAGTCCACTACATATTCAGCCCCTCTATACAATTCTGTATGCCCCTTTTGTCTTCCAAAACCTTTTACTTCAGTGGCTGTTAAGCCCATTATTCCAATTTCTGATAATGCCTCTCTTACTTCATCTAATTTAAATGGCTTAATAATTGCTTCAATTTTTTTCATTTTTTACTCCTAATAATTACAATTGGAATTTATTTGTTATTGGATAGCGACGATCTTTCCCAAATGCCTTTGATGTTATCTTTGGACCCGGAGCGGATTGTCTTCTTTTAAATTCATTTAGTTTAATTAATTTTACAACCTTTTTAACTAATTTAGCAGAGAAACCATATTTAATTAATTCTTTTTCACTATAATTTTTTTCTATGTGAAGGTCGATTATTTCATCCAGAATTTCGTAATTCGGAAGTGTGTCTTGGTCAGTTTGATTTTTTGATAGTTCCGCAGAAGGAGCTCTATTAATAATTCTTTGTGGAATGATAGTTTGATCATAATTTATCTCATTCGCAATTTTATAAACCATTGTTTTTGGCACATCTTTTAAAATTGCGAAACCTCCAACCATATCTCCATATATTGTTGAGTATCCCACAGCATTTTCACTCTTATTGCCTGTAGCAAGAACCATACCATTAAATTTATTTGCAAATGCCATCAAAATCATACCCCTTATTCTTGCCTGAATATTTTGCTCTGTTATATCTTTTTCAAGCCCAACAAAATCTTCTTTGAAAGTATTTTCAAAAAGTTTTATATGTTTCTTGATAGGTATAATTTTATAATTTACTTCTAAATTTGATGCAATTTTTTTTGCATCTTCAAGGCTTGCTTGGGATGTATAAATACTCGGCATCATAATGGCAGTAATATTTTGTTTTTTTATCACCTTTGATGCAATATATAAAACAACTGCTGAGTCAATACCGCCTGAGAGTCCAAGAATTAATTTTTTTATATTGTTTTTTTCTACATAATCCTTCATTGCTAACATCAGTCCATTCAGAAGGTTATATGTAAGATAATTTTCTGAATTTGATAAACTTTTAGAAATAATCGACGTTTTTAAAATTTTTCTATGATATGGAAATTTTTCATTTTTACTGATAATTTTAATCTCATTTTCATCAGAGAAGTCAGCAATAATATTTTTACTTACAAATGGCTCTGATATAAATGGTAAATTCTTTTTNTTGTATTGTTTTGGTTTCGTGATGAAAGAGCTTCCATCAAATAATANCTCGTCTTGTCCACCAACACAGTTCAAATAGANTAAANTAATATCATCAAGTTTATTAAGTTTTTTTTGAATTAAATTTATTTTAGTTTTTGTTTTATTAAATTCGTATGGTGAAGCGTTTACACAAATTACATAGTCAGNTTTAAGCTCATTTAACTTCTCAAGTGGGCCATCCTCCCATATNTCCTCGCATATAAGCAATCCAAATTTTTTATTTTTATATTTAAAAATTCCTGGTTTGTCACCTGCAGAAAAATATCTTTTTTCGTCAAATACACCATAATTTGGTAGCTTCTGTTTATCGTAGGTTTTATTAATTTTTCCACCAAAGAGTAATGAGATAGAATTAAAGAGAAGTTTATTTTTTCTTCTTGGATAACCAACAATAATATTAAGTGTAGGAAATTTTTTGGCTATTCCAATGAGATAGTAATGACACCTATCAACAAATTCTTTTTCTAAAAGAAGGTCTTCTGGAGGATAACCACATAAGCTTAATTCTGGTGTTATTAAAATTTCAGCTCCATTTTTTAAAGCTATTTCAGCATGCTTTATTATGAGCTTACTGTTATGTCTTAAATCACCAACTTTTGGATTGATTTCTGCAAGGCTTATTTTCATTTATCAGTACTCACCACCTGCCGATCTAATTAATTCTACAATTTCTTTATTTTTTGTTTTTAGTGCATAAACCAGCGGCGATAGACCATATTGATCAGTAACATTAATATCTACACCTTTTTCAATAAGAAATTTTACTACTTCGATAGATTCGTTCTCAACTGCATATTGAATAATAGGGGTNCCTTCATCATCTTTATGATTTATATTGGCNTTGTATTTAANAAGTAATTTTATAATTTCAAAATAATCTTTTTTTACTGCCCACATTAGGGGTGTCCATTCAAATTTATCAAGTGAGTCAACTTCGGGTTGATGTATTAAAAGAAATTCTGTTGCTTCAATTTGATCTTTGTTTACACAATAAACTAGTGCAGATTTACCAAATTTATCTTTTAGATTTAGTGATGCGCCATTTTTAATTAATACTTTTATAGTATTAACATTACCACTTTTACATGCGAGCATTAGTACCGTAGTTGAAGATGAATTTCTTGTATTTGGATCTATTCCTTTTTTTATAAGAAGATCTAATGTTTGATAATTTCCTGAAGTTGCTGCGAGCCCATAGGCAGTCCAACCATCCGAGTCAGTGATTTTTAAATCAGCATTATTCTCTATAAGGAGTTTGACAATGTCACTATAGTTATTTTTTGACGCATACATCAGTGCAGTCCAACCATCAATCTCTTGTTTATTTACTTCTGCGCCTTTTGATATTAAATATCTTGCGACTTCAACTTGATTTTTTCTTGAGGCATACATAAGGGCTGAAACCTTATTTCCATCCTCAGTATTTACATTACCTCCACTTTCAATAATTGCTTTCACTGATTCGATATCTCCTTTAGATGAAGCTGTCAAGAGGTAAGGGATGTCTTCAGCTTTAATTGAAAATGAAAATGAAAAACAAATAAACAAAAAAAGACCTATTATCACTTTCATTTATTAGTTACCCAAAGCTTCTTTCATTACTTCCCCCATTTCAGCAGGAGAGTGAGCAATAAATACTCCAGCGTCGCTGAGAGCATTAATTTTANTTATTGCGGTTCCGGTACTTCCAGAAATAATAGCCCCTGCATGCCCCATTCTTTTTCCGGCAGGTGCNGTAATTCCTGCAATATGAGCAACTACAGGTTTTTTGATATTTTTTTTAATATATTCTGCAGCTAATTCTTCATCNGAACCACCAATCTCTCCTACCAGAATAATTCCTTCAGTTTTTGGATCTTTTTCGAACATACTAAGGCATTCTATAAAGTTTATACCTTTAATAGGGTCCCCACCAATTCCAACACACGTAGATTGACCAAATCCAATTGATGATGTTTGATGAACTGCTTCATATGTTAATGTTCCTGACTTAGAAACGATACCAATTTTACCTTTTTTGTGAATATTTCCTGGCATAATTCCAATTTTACATTCATCTGGTGTAATAATTCCTGGGCAGTTAGGACCAATTAGAATGAGTTATTTTTTTTTATTTCTTTTTTAACCTCTAACATTTCAAGTATAGGAATACCCTCTGTTATACATACAATGATATTTATTCCTGCATTACTAGCCTCTAAAATTGAATCAGCAGCAAATTTTGGGGGTACATAAATAACCGTTGCATCAGCATTTGTTTCTTTTTTTGCTTCTTTAACGCTATTAAATACAGGAAGGTTAAGATGACTTTGACCACCTTTACCTGGTGTAACACCTCCAACTAAATTTGTTCCATATTGTATGGATTGTTCACTATGGAATGTCCCCTGACGGCCTGTAAAACCCTGGCAGATAACTTTTGTATTTTTATTTATTAAAATAGACAAATTAGGCCTTTGAAAAAATAACTGCTTGTTTGGTTGCTTCACACAAATTATTTGCAGAAGTGATATTAAGTTTGCTTTCGTCTAAGATTTTTTTCCCTTTTTCAACATTGGTTCCCTCAAGCCTTACTACAATTGGAATTTTAATACCAACTTCTTTTACTGCAGCAACAATCCCATCTGCTATTACATCACATCTCATAATTCCACCAAAAATATTAACCAGGACTACTCGAACATTTTTATCAGATAAAAGTATTTTAAATGCTTTACTAACGGTTTCTGAGGATGCGCCACCGCCAACATCAAGGAAATTTGCAGGCAACCCTCCAGAGTGTTTTATTAAATCCATCGTAGCCATTGCAAGACCTGCTCCATTGACCATACATCCTATTGTTCCTTCAAGGGCTATATAGTTAAGTCCAGCCTCGTAGGCTTCTGCTTCTTTCTCATCTACTTGGGACCAATCAAAACTATTTTTTAGGTCTTCATGTTTAAAAAGAGCATTATCATCCAATGTTACTTTGCAATCGAGCGCAATAATTTTATTCTTTTTAGAAAGAATTAAAGGATTAATTTCAATTAATGATAAATCCTTCTCAATAAATAGCTTAAAAGTATTTTGAACAAAATTTTTAAAATCTTGTTCTGCTTCAGAAGGTATTTTAAGATTATTGGAAAGATTAATAATTTGTTGTTCTGTTGGTTTTTTTCCTATCGTTATATATTCTTTAAATAGAAGATCTTCATGTTTTTTTGCAGTATCCTCAATTTCAGTCCCNCCCTCCGTTGAACAAAGGATGACGATTGACTCTGTTTGTCTATCAACAAGTAATGAAAAGTAAAGCTCATTTTTAATAAGAATTTTTTCTTCGATTAAAATCTTGTTTACTGGTTGTCCGTTTGGTAAATTTTGGTAGGTTTTTAATCTTGAGGCTAATTGATTTGAAATAAAAATTTCGGCATCGTTTAGGTTACTGATTAACTTTACCCCTCCTGATTTTCCTCGCCCACCAGCATGAATTTGAGATTTAAAAACAAAAGTTTTATTATTTCTCAAGCAAGATTTAATTTCTTCAGGAATTTGTGATTCAATTATTTGCCCATTAGGAATATCAATATTATATGATTCAAGGAGCTTTTTTGATTGATATTCGTGTAAATTCATGGGTTTACAATCTTGGAAAAGTTACATGATATCAGAACCTTATTGGCTTGTAGATAAAAAAATAGCGCAGTTAACTGCGCTATGAAATTGATCAATTTATTAACTAAAAACAAATATCTTCTTTTGGATTACACCCATCATCTAAAACGCCAAGAGAAAGAAGGTATTCTGCCATTTCATCGTTTCCTTGATCTCTCATTGCAAAAATTAACGACACATCGCCTTTTAATTTTTTTTGCATATCAATCCCGTTTTGCGATAAAAATAACACCATCTGTTTATTATTATTAAAGGCTGCATGAATTAGTGCATTCCATCTCGTCACAGGGTGAACATAATTTATATTTGCACCTTTTTTGACTAAATATTCAAGTACCTCTTGCTGATTTTTTGCTGCTGCCATTAAAAGTGGCGTCCATGCAAAATAGGAATCTTCCAAATTTACATTCATGGTCTCAACATACATCTTCACAGTTTTGATATCACCAACATTGACTGCCCCTGTAAATTCCATTTCTTGATCATCATTTAGTGCAAAAATAAATGACGAAAACAATAATGCGGATAAGGCAACTAAAAATTTCATCGATTTCATAATAATTCCTATGTGTTAATTAAAGTGTTTATTAGCATTCGCAAACATTTTATACCAAGGACCAAATTCTTCCCAATTATTTGGATGCCACGAATTTTGATCAGTTCTAAAAACTCTTTCAGGGTGCGGCATCATTATTGTAAATCTCCCATTTTCACTCGACACACCAGTGATTCCAGAAGGGCTACCGTTGGGATTATTTGGGTAGGATAAAGTTCCATCTATATCAGTAAACGCCAAAGTTACTTGATTATTTTTTAGAATCTGTCCTAATTTACCCTCAGAAAAGTTTGATCTCCCTTCCCCATGAGATACAACTATAGGAATAATACTCCCCATCATCTCGTCAAAAAATAAAGAATTATTTTTTTTAACTTCAACTGTTAAAAATCTTGCTTCAAATTGCTCAGATTCGTTTTGAATAAAATTTGGCCATAGATCAGTGCCGGGAATAATCTCTTTTATCTGGCTCATCATCTGACAACCATTACAAACTCCCAAAGCAATTGTATTATCTCTTTCAAAAAATTGTTGGAATTCTTCACGTACTTTAGAGTTAAATAGTATTGAACTTGCCCAACCTCTTCCTGCACCCAAGACATCACCATAAGAAAACCCNCCACAAGCAGCTAAACCCTCAAAGTCACTTAATTTTTTATCTCCATTATTTATTTCAGACATGTGAACATCGAAGGCATCAAAACCTGCATAGTTGAAAGCTGCTGCCATTTCACTTTGGCCGTTTACACCTTGCTCTCTTAAAATTGCAATTTTTGGTTTTGTTTTTTTAATGTTTACAGATTTTGGAATATCAAAGTTNATTTTNGANTGAATTCCTTCATACTGATCATTAAGAATTAGATCAAACTCCTCTTTTGCAGTTTTTGGATTATCACGAATTGATTGAATTCTATAACTAGTTTCTGCCCAAGCTTGCTGTAATTTACCTCGCGAGTTTGTTAAGATTAATTTCGAGTCTTTTATAATATTTATAGAATGATCCTTGTTAGGAGCTCCTACAACTCTAGCTAAAAGCATTAAATTTTCATTGAAATAATTTAAAACTTCAGCAACATCATTATTTGCAACTTGAATGACTGCACCAAGTTCTTCATTAAATAAAAATTTGATACTTTCATCATCTTTATTTAAATTTAGATCAATACCGCAGTGACCTGCAAAAGCCATTTCAAGTATTGTGGTTATTAATCCTCCATCAGAACGGTCATGGTAGGCAAGAATTTTATTTTTTTTATTTAAGTGCTGTATTCCTTCAAAAAAACTTTTAATCAGCTTTGCATCATCTAAGTCTGGAACTTCACTTCATATATATGGTGAACAGCATTAAAACTGGAACCTCCCATTCTATTTTTGCCATTACCAAGGTCAATTAGTATCAATGAGCTCTTTTCTATTGAATGTATTTCTGGGGTAAGTGTCTTGTTTACATCATACGTTTCAGAAAAAGCTGAAACGATGAGTGAAAGTGGGGATTCAACAGATTTTAAATTACCTTCTTCCCAAGTAGTTTGCATTGACATTGAATCCTTCCCAACAGGAATGCTTATCCCTAGTTTCGGGCATAAATCCATACCAACAGCTTTAACAGCTTCAAAGAGTTCATAATCCCTATCGTTATCTCCTGAAGCAGCCATCCAATTAGCTGATAGTTTAATTAGGCTGATGTTCTTAATTGCACTTGCTGCAATATTAGTTATTGCTTCAGAGACAGCCATCCTTGCCGATGCAGCTGCGTTTGTAATTGCAATGGGTGCTTTTTCTCCAATCGCCATTGCTTCACCTGTAATAGAATTAAATGTACTTTTTGTGACCCCAACATTTGATACAGGTACCTGCCATGGACCAACCATTTGGTCTCTTGAAACCAAACCAGTGACTGATCGATCTGCAATGGTGATTAAAAAGTTTTTACTTGCGACACTTGGAAAATGAAGAACATTTGTAATATTTTGAAGAAGATTATCCTCATAAACCCCCGATTCTTTTGAAATGTTATTTTCTGGTGTTTTAATAATTTTATTTAGTTTGGGTGGTTTTCCAAGAAGTACATCAAGGTTCATATTTACAACGTCTTCATTTAAAAGAGAGTCAGATACGGTAAGTTTTTTTTGTTTTTTAGTTTTTCCAATAATTGCAAAAGGGCAGCGCTCCTTTTGACAGAGCTTAATAAAACGATCAACATCCTCTTCCTTGATTGCTAAGACATACCTTTCTTGAGCCTCGTTTGACCAAATTTCTTTTGGTGACATAGACAATTCTTCATTGTTGATATTCCGGATATCCATTAATGCACCAACACCACCATCATGAATTAGCTCTGGGAAAGCATTTGATAGACCACCTGCACCTACATCGTGAATACTCAAGATAGGGTTCCTAGATCCTAATTGCCAGCAAGCATCAATTACTTCCTGAGCTCTTCTTTGTAATTCTGGGTTACCTCTCTGAACAGATGCAAAATCAAGATTTTCTTGATTTGATCCCGTATTCATACTTGATGCAGCACCCCCACCCAGCCCAATTAGCATTGCTGGGCCTCCAAGTTGAATTAGAATGTTATCCTCAGATAAAGGTTTTTTGTGTGTATGGCTGTCACTGATATTACCAACTCCACCGGCGAGCATAATGGGTTTGTGGTACCCAATATTTTTACCATTATGATTAGTTTCTAGTGTACGAAAGTAACCTAAAATGTTAGGTCTTCCAAATTCATTATTGTAGGAGGCTGCTCCAATAGGGCCATCAATCATAATTTTTAATGGCGAAGCTATTCTTTTGGGTAAGCCAATATAATTTTTCTCCCATACTTGAACAAAGTTAGGAATATTAAGATTTGAAACTGAAAAGCCTGATAAACCCGCTTTAGGTTTTGAACCTCTTCCAGTTGCCCCTTCATCTCTTATTTCTCCCCCGGCACCTGTTGCAGCTCCAGGAAAAGGTGATATTGCCGTTGGATGATTATGGGTTTCTACTTTCATTAGATAGTGGGTAAGCTCTAAATTTTCTTTAAATAAATCTTTTTCATTTGGGTAAAACCTTTTAATTTTAGAACCTTCAATAATTGAAGAGTTATCAGAATAGGCCACAACTGTCTTATGGGGTGATACCTCATGTGTATTTTTAATCATCTTAAATAATGATCTTTCTTGAGCATTATCATCAACGACCCAATCGGCATTAAAAATTTTATGTCTACAATGTTCAGAATTAGCTTGGGCAAACATCATAAGCTCAGCATCAGTAGGATTTCTTTTTTCTGAGCTAAAGTATTCGTATAGATAAATTATCTCCTCATTTGACATTGCAAGGCCTTGAGATAAATTAAACTCTTCAAGCGCTTTAATTCCAAATTGTAAAATATCGATATGAGTTATTCTTAATGGTTTTTCATGTGAAAAAAGTTCTTTAATATTTTGTTTATTTAAAAATAATGATTCAGTCATTTGGTCATATATAAGATGACCTATTTCTAATAAGTTTTTATTTGTAATTTCCTTATTAGATTTGGTATTAAAGCAATAAAAACTAAGTTTTTCAGCTCTTAATATATCTATCCCACAATTTTTAATAATGTCTGTTGCTCTTGAACTCCATGGCGAAATTGTTCCAACTCTTGGCCCAACAAACAAACTATTTTTAATTTTGAAGTCTGAAAATTTGTTTGGTTCACAATCAAGAATTTTTTCAAGCTTTTCCTGAATTATTGATGAAAGTGTTTCACTTGACTCGATAACATAGGAATAGATAGACTCAATTGATAGTATTTCAGGATTTAGATTTTTTATTTTTTTTTCGAGTGCTTGTTTTCGAAATTGTGAGTATATTTCGCTACCTAAAAAGAATTTAATTTGATTTTTTTGCATCTCAATGATGATAAATGATTACATAAATTTACTTTAATGAATAATAAATGACTTTCCAAAATAACACTAATAATTCATTTTATTTTACAAAATATTCATAGCTTTGATAAAAGATAAAGCTTGCTATCCATGCAAGAAATAATGACCAAACAATAGACTCTAATGTCAGCCTCCAGCTTTTAGATTCATTTTTTATAGTAGCTATCGTAGAAACACAAGGCGTATAAATTAAGGTAAAAATCATAAAACTAATAGCTTGACCATTACTAAAAATTTCTTTCAAGTGACTCCCAAGTTCAATACCTTCAAGACCAAATATTACAGCCAGTGCCCCAATGAGTATTTCTTTAGCAATGAATCCAAACATCAAAGCAACTATTAACATCTGATCGATACCAATTGGACTGAAAATGGGTTCAAAAAAGCTACCTATCCTTCCTGCATAGGTATTCTCACTTGCAACAGCATACTCACTCGGGAAGTAGGTAAGCAACCAAACTGATACCACACCTAAGATGATAAATTTGGTTGCTCGACTTAAAAAATTAAACACTTCCTGATTACCTCTTTTAAAAATGTGAGAAATTGTTGGAAAACGGTAAGGGGGCAGCTCAAGAATCATTGGTTCCTCATTTTTATACTTTTTTTTAAAAATTATCGCCGTTAAAAAAATAGTAAAGAAGCTAAGTAGGTATAAAAAAAATAAGGTTAATGCACCATAGAATGATGTTAAAAATGCCAAAGTAAGAAATAAAAAAACTTGAAGCCTTGCCGAGCAGAGGGAGAAGGGGATAGTTAACATAGTTAAAAACCTTAAATTCTTATTACGCATAATTTTTGTTCCCATGAGCGCCGGCACATTACAACCATAACCCATAAGCATCATTACAAAACCTCTTCCATCAAGCCCCATTTTTTCCATTAATTTATCCATTAAAAACGCGGCCCTTGAAAAGTAACCGCTATCCTCGACGATTGTCATCACAAAGAAAAAAATAATGATTATTGGTACAAATGCAGCCACTGTGGTAAAGCCGGCATATAAGCCATCCAATAAAAAACTTTTCAACATATCTGGTGAACCATCAAATAAACTTTGCAGGAAGTTTATTTGCAGGTAACTGAAAAAATCACCCATATATTCCTGAATGGGTGCCCCTAAAGTATAGATAAATTGAAACAAGCTAAAAATAATCAATAAAAAAATTGGAACACCAAAAATTGGGTGAAGAAAAATACTATCTAAAAATCTAGTTTTGTTGTCATTCAAGACAATGGGCATGGTCACAGTTTTGTCAAAAACTTTTTGAGATAAAGACTGTTCGTCAGCAGATTTTAGATTTATTTTTTGTTTTTTTGGTCTATTAACTTTTTTGTTTATTTCATCAAACCCTTGACCAAATTTAGCGCTTATTGGTAGCACAGGGCAACCTATTAATTTACCCATCAGTTCAAAGTCGAATGTAATACCTAATGACTTTGCTTCATCAATCATATTGGCTAATATAGTTGTTGGAATTCCAAGTTTTTGAATGTTTATTGCTAAAGGAAGTTGCCTGTCAATTTGTGTGGCATTCATAATAAAAAAAACATGGTCAATTTTATTGTTCTCAATAAAATTTATTACAACTTCTTCATCTTCTGAATAACCATTTAGATTATATATCCCTGGTAAGTCAATAAGCTCAGTCATTTCGCCATTTATGAGCGTTTTGATGCTGGTTAAATCAACAGTAATTCCTGGCCAATTACCTACTTTCGCTGAAGCCCCACTAATTTTATTAAAAAAGGTAGATTTGCCTGTGTTAGGCATTCCTATAAGAACTGTTTTTTTCATTTAAACGATTATTTTATAAGTGAGATATTTTTATTTGTTTTGCAACTAGATTTCTAAGCATTAGTTGTGTAGTTCCAATTTCTATATGAAGTGGGCCATTAAATTTTGATTTTCTTATTACTTTTACCCCCTTATTTTTTTTAACGCCCAATGCGATTAACCTATCATTGTAAGAAGTATTTTTTGTAAACCCTTCAATGATTGCATTTCTACCTACTGTTAATTCTGATAAAGTCATGGCATTAATTTTAAATGAGAATCATTCTCAATACAAGGAATTATAGCTCGGTTGGGGCAAATGTTTTTATGCTTAAGGCATGAATTGTTTCTGGAATAAGATCCTCAAGTGCTTTATAAATTAGTCTATGTCGCTCCATTGTATTTTTATCTTCGAATGAATCACTCACAATATATAAATTAAAATGTTCCCCACCATTGTTGCCTTTATGCCCTCGATGAAGTTCACTTTCATTTTCAAGCTTAAATTGGGTAGGATTTAAAAACGCTAATCTTTTTTTAATAATATCCTCAGTCATAATTTTTGTTAGGGTAAGACTTTAATAAAAGGTTTCACTTCGAAATTTTCATAAACACCTGCCAAGTTGTATGGATCTTTATCAGCCCAATCAACAGCATCTTGGAGAGAATTAAATTCAGCAACAATCAAACTTCCTGAAAAGCCTTCCTCGCCAGGATCTTCTGAATCCGTTGAAGGGAATGGGCCAGCAAGAAACAGTCTTCCTTCATTTTTAAGTGCATTTAATCTTTTGCGATGAGCGCCTCTTTCTTTAAGTCTCAACGCAAGACTATTTGGACATCTTTACTTAAAATGGCATACCACATAATTTATTTTTTACTCACCTTTGAGATGTATATAGTCAAAAATATAATATAGATAAACAAAATACCTGTAATTCCAAATAATTTAAAATTCACCCATGTATCCTCTTCGTAGTTATATGCCACATATAAGTTTATAAACCCAAGCATTATAAAAAATAATCCTGTAGCGTTATTTAAATTATTCCAATAGCTATCTTCTAATTCAATTTTTTGACCCATAGCAAGCTTGATTAGATTTTTGTTAAAAAAATAATTTGAGATAAATAGAACAGCGGCAAAGAGCCAATATAGAACCGATGGCTTCCACATGATAAAGGTTTTGTCTTGAAAAATAATTGTAAGCCCACCTAAAATGGTGATTGTAGCTCCATTAAAAAGTAACATCTTGTCTATCTTTTTATTTTTAATATAGTCATAAAGCACTTGAAGAAGAGTAGCTATGATTGCAACCCCTGTTGCTATGAAAATATCGTAAATTTTATAACTGATAAAAAAAAGAATTACGGGTAAAAGGTCATATAAAAATTTCATTTGGAAAAACTTTCTCTATTCTAAAAGGTTAATAACTAATATAATTATAAGGTAAATATGAATATACCTATAATAGACCTTCATTGTCATTCCAATGTATCTGATGGCCTTCTATCCCCCGCAGAATTAATGTCACATGCAGCTGAAAATAATGTCCAAGCTATTGCTTTGACTGATCATGATGACATTGCTGGTTTAAGCGAGGCAAGTATTACTGCAAAAAGTTTAAACATTATTTTTATAAATGGGGTGGAAATATCTGTCACTTGGAAAAAAAGAACTTTACACATAGTAGGTTTAAATTTTGATAAAGATAATAAATTACTCTTTCAGGGCTTAAAAAAAATAAGGGATGGCCGCTATAAGAGAGCACAATTAATGGCAGATGGATTAGGGATGGCGGGAATTCAAGGGGCAATGGATGGGGCTAAATCATATGCTAAAAATAGTACGATCGGAAGAATTCATTTTGCACAATTCTTAGTTGCGCAAGGATATGCAAAAGATATCAGTGCTGTTTTTAAAAAATTCCTCACCCCTGGTAAACCAGGCTATGTTGATCATGAATGGATTTCTCTAGAAGAATCAATAAGACTTATCAATGGTGCTGGTGGGGATGCAATTATTGCGCATCCAGGGAGGTATGATATGGGAAATAAGCTTTACCCAAAATTATTTCAAGAGTTCAAGGATTTGGGAGGCACAGGTGTTGAGGTGATGTCAGGAAGCCAAGACCCATCACAAGCTAACTACTTTTCTAAGCTTGCAGCCAATTATAATTTATTCTCATCTTGTGGTCAGATTTTCATGGAAAAGGAATCTCTCATCGTGCACTCGGTAATGTTCGATCCTTACCAAATGATTCCATCCCGATATGGACAAAATGGGATCAAATAAAAAAATTATTCCACTAAAATGAACAATCACATTTCACATATTTTGCCTGTAGAATCTTAACTTATGGATTTAACCATTATTCAAAAATTTGCTGCATATTCACTTCCAATTATTTTTGCGATTACAGTTCATGAAGCAGCTCATGGCTATGCTGCCAAATATTTTGGAGATATGACTGCTTTTCATCTAAAGCGAATATCTTTAAACCCAATAAGACATATTGATCCGATGGGAACAATAGTTCTACCGGCATTACTATTTTTTTTACAAGCAGGTTTTATTTTTGGTTGGGCTAAGCCTGTACCTGTAAATTTTTCAAATCTTCGTAATCCAAAAAAAGATATGTTATGGGTTGCATTGGCAGGGCCAGGAGCTAATTTAATAATGGCAATTTTTTGGACAATCATATATTCAAATCAATTATTTTTTCCAAATATGGCACAAAGTTTTATAGGGGTTATGGCGATAGCGGGTATTCAAATTAATATTGTTTTGATGGTCTTAAATTTATTACCACTCCCACCTTTAGATGGAGGAAGAGTGGCAGTGAGTTTACTTCCATATCCTTGGTCTGGAAAATTAGCTGGTCTGGAGAGGTATGGATTTTTTATTTTAATTTTTTTGCTGGCAACAGGAATACTAGGAGCGATATTGTCTCCTTTAATTAGAGTCAGCCAGAATGTTATTTTGACAATTTTTGGTTAAAAGGAATTTAAAAAAATGGCAATAGAAAGAGTTGTTTCTGGAATGAGACCAACAGGCAGTCTACATCTAGGGCACTATAATGGCGTATTAAAAAATTGGGTAGATCTTCAACATGAATTCGAGTGCCTATTTTTTGTTGCTGATTGGCATGCATTAACTACTCACTACGACTCGCCAGAAATTATTGAAAAAAATGTTACTAGCATGGTTATTGATTGGCTCGCTGCTGGCGTAGACCCTGCAAACGCAACAATTTTTATTCAATCCAAAGTACCAGAACATGCAGAGCTTCATACTTTATTGTCAATGATTACCCCATTGAGTTGGTTAGAAAGGGTACCGACTTACAAAGATCAGCAAGAAAAATTATCTTCAAAAGATTTATCGACTTATGGTTTCTTGGGCTACCCATTGCTTCAAAGTGCAGATATTCTAATTTATAGGGCCACGCAAGTGCCTGTAGGTGAGGATCAGGTACCTCATATTGAGTTTACAAGGGAGGTAGCAAGGCGATTTAATCATTTGTATGGGAAAGAGAAGGGGTTCGAAGACAAAGCTGAAGAGGCGATAAAAAAATTAGGCACAAAAAAAGGTCAGCTCTATCGAGAACTTAAGGATGCATATCAAGAAGAGGGAGATGACCAAGCATTAGCTTCTGCGCAATCTCTTATTGATGAACAACAAATTTTAAGTTTGGGCGATCAAGAGCGATTACTTGGTTACTTGGAGGGTGGAGGTAAAATTATTTTAATTGAGCCTGAATATAAATTAACTCCTGCATCTAAAATGGTCGGTCTGGATGGTCAGAAGATGTCAAAATCTTATAACAATACTATTGCTTTAACTGAAAGTTCTGAAGAAATTCAAAAGAAAATTAGAACCATGCCAACGGATCCGGCAAGGATTAGGAAAACTGACCCAGGAGACCCAAAAAACTGCCCAGTATGGCCTTTACATCAAGTATATTCTGATGAAAAAACTCAAGCGTGGGTCAAAAATGGATGTAAGAATGCTAATATGGGATGTATTGAATGCAAGCAGCCTGTAATTGACTCGATTACAAAAGAATTAGGACCAATCAACGAAAGGGCAAAAAAATACATAGAAAGTCCAGAGCTTGTTCAAAGCATCATTGGAGAAGGCTGTGAAAAAGCAAGAAAGATTGCGAGAGATACAATGAGAGATGTCAGAGAAGTGATGGGAATCAGTTTTTAAATGACTGAATTGATTAATAATAATAAGGTTGAGGCAAAGCTATACGGAGAAAATATTGCTCAACTGCCTTTAGATCTTTTTATTCCCCCTGATGCGCTTGAAGTTTATTTGGAGTCTTTT
>JGI20158J14315_10001466_pt1 | contig 17193 bp, 29 predicted proteins | sample COG_08_FD_14315 | JGI IMG/M metagenome (IMG submission 14315)
CATTTTATATACAAGAAGAATATAAAGAATATGTTACAGGCACAAGAATAGTAGAAGTGTTTGCAGATTCTAAGGAAGATGTACTAGACGGAGACTATGAGGTGAATGAGATATATGAGGAAATAGAAGCAGACGCAGAATGTTACGAGACAAACATGATAGATGATGTTAAGTTTCTTGGTCATGGTTGGACAGAGATAGTAAAGGAGAAAATGTAATGATTGTATACCATGCAAATGTTTCAGAAGACATAACTGTCCACGCAGAAAGCGAAGAAGAAGCAATGATGAAACTTAAAACCTTATTCGGTGGAGGAAAGTTATTGGGAAAAGATATAAAAATAGAAATATTTGATAAGGAGGAAGAATAATGGGTAATCAATTTAATATTACAGGAAGAAGTCACTATGAAGCAAGTCGACAAAGTAGAATATTTAATAAAGGAAGACTTTGTGTTAAAGAAGATTGCGTAGTTACTTTAAGTAAATACAATCCTTCAGATAAATGTTACCTACACGCACCAAAACAAGCTGGACGTGTTCGTGGACACAAAGACCCAACAAAGGAAAAATAATGTTTGGATTATTACTTGGAATAGTTATTTTAGGTGGGGGTAGCAATGTGAACGCTATGCCTACAATGTATTGGGATAATTTTACAGAAATATACTGTGAAGACTTAGACTCGTCTACACCACCATCAGATTGTCAACATAGAGCTAACTATACAGACTCTATATTTTGGTATGAGGGTGAAATAGTAGATGAGCACGATGAATCCATTATGCCGGAGGATTGTTTAATATCTGAGATAGAAAGTGGTGGTTGTGGATACGGTATCCTTGGATACTTTAATCCTTAAAACTGAACTTTTCTTTTAGCAGCTTTACTGGCTTTGTCTCTCATTGACTTACTAGCACCATTAGGATTACTATTCCAGTCAACGCCAACAGTTCCATAAAGATAAACCCTAGTGCTAATTTGTCTATTAGAAATTGCTTTACATTTTTCACATTTAATCTTTGGTTCGTCGTGTATTGAATGCTGGACCTCAAACAAATGCTCACATTTAGAACACTTGTAATCGTATCTAGCCATTATTTCTTTTTTTTAGCTTTAATCGGGAACTTTTTACAAACTGAAAGATACCCGTTTAGAATAACATCCATATCATCAACAAGATTAACTTTCTGTAATCTTAAAGAGTTCATTTGGTCTAAAACAGCTTCTTTAAATTGGGCATCGTCTATTCCACGAAGATAAGCTATTCTTTGTGCTTTATTTACTTCTATATCCATAAAACTAAGTCTAGTCGAGAATGGATGCCGATGTGAAGTATTGCCTCTTATATTTTGATAATACCCTCATATCCATCTCGTTTAAGATTCCTTCATTTAATAAATTCGGAATACTTTCGTATGTTGCTGAATAATCACCTAGTGATTCTTGTCTAACTAAGTTAAAGTTAGCATCTGTAGAGGTGTCAGCAGTATGTGTTGAAACTTCACCAGTTGGTTGTTGTGCTGATAAAGCTGCTGCTGTAATAAACATCTTGCCAGCACCTTTAGCACTAATAAACTTTAAATCTTTAGGAATGTCTTCTGCTGTTGCTTCTGAATCTGAATATCCAGCAGAATAAACGATAGTCACATTTTGAAGTCTTATTGTTGACCATCTTTTGTTATTTGTTTTACGAACTCTACCCTCTGCTTTGTAAACTACAAAGTGCTCATCGTTACCTTCAGTTAACGCAACTGCATCTTCTGTAACAGAAGTTACTGCTACTATCGGTGCTGATTTTGTATAAAACTCTTCTTCATTGGTCCCATCTAGGGTTTCACTAATAGAAGATGTATACTCAAGCTCATAGCCTAAGTAATTTTTGATTGCTGCGTCAACTGCGGGTATAAAAATGTTTGTTATAGCTGTTTCGTCAGCTGAAGACATATCTACGCCAATAACACTTTTAACGTCAGAAACTGATGATAGTGCCATTAAAGACTACTTGTCTTCTGTGTCTTCGGGCTTAACGGCTTTATTTTCGACTTTTTTATCTTTTTTAGCAGCTTTTTTCTTAGGAGCTTTTTCTTTTTTACCCCAACCGTGGGATTCTAAATATTCCATTGAATATTCTTTACCGGCTTTAGCTACATTAGATGGGTTACCTTTAGGAACATCATTGACGTTACCTTCGAATAATGAGCCATCTGCCATTTTCCAAATATCTTTTTCTACTTTTATATATTCCATTTAAATCTTTTATTCCTTCTTTTTGGATTTGAAGGGGCAGAATAATCCACCCCTCCAAAAATTTCTTAGAATACCTCTTAGAAAGCGGTAATCTTTGAGAATGCTTCCTGTCTGTAGACAGCAAGACCGACTCTCATTGTTGCTCTAATAGCTAATTTTCCTTTAAGGAAGAAGTCACTATGTGAGTCTGATACAGCAAGGTCAATACCTTGTCGCATAACAACGTGAGCAGCTTCTCCACCACCGAATCTACCAACGAGAACTGTGTTCTCAGCGATAGCTGTTGATGGAACGACTGGGATACCCCAAATTCTTGGTTGAGGTGCATCACCGAAGCCACCACCAACAACGAAAAGAGGATTCTTAGCAGCATAACCTGCTGAAGATGTTCCTGCGAAATCGCTTATTGAGGTAACAACTTGATACCAGTCATTAGGGTGCATAACTATTGCATCCGGCTCTACAAATCCACCAGTTCTGATGTTTGTAATTGCTTGATACAAAGCCCCTAATTGCTTTAGCTCACCGGAGTAGGAACCGTAGGCAATAGAGTCTACGTTTGTTTTACCAGCATCAAGGATACCCTCGATGTTTGGTGCAGTTCCGTCACCACTGAGAAGTTGAGAATCTAATCTCAATTTCATCATTGTGGCAAGCCTTGAGTTTACATAACCTTGAATTCCACTTACATCTGCAAGAAGTTCTTCAGTCACAGGCAAGAATACGCCAACCTTACGGATTGGTGCAGTTTGCTCTGTGAAGTCTAATGCTCCCTCTGCTGTTGTAGCTTCTTCAGCTTGTTCAGCAGCGGCATTTGTGAAGGTTGTTTCTTCCATATATGCAAAGGAATTTTGGTCTGTTTCGATTTGGTCAAAAAGACCAATGACTGCATCGGGGTCTCTAAGAGCTTTCTCTAAGATTCCCGGCTGTCTTAAAACTTCCGGAGCGAAAGAGTTAGTGGTTCCAGCACCTAAAGTAGTTTTATAACCCATTGGGCTAAATCCTACTGTAGAGTCTACACCTTTAACTCCGTCTGACTTGTAGTTTTGATAAGCAGCAGACTTAACGAAAGCTTCACCAATGTTGGATGGTCCAGCTTGTGGTTCTTCAGAAGCATAAACTTCTGTATCCATAGCTTTTTCATTCTTGGCTTTGCTTTTCTCTAAGTTAGCTGTATCAACTAAATCAGCGAGTTCGGTGTTTAAACCATTGATAGCATTTTTTTGCTCAGCAGAATACTTACCGTCTTCTACTGGGTTATCAAATACTTCTTTTAACTCAGCACGCTTCTTGGAAATTTGTTCTTTATAATCTGACATTATATTTTTCTCCAAAATAACTTATACTTATACTATTCGTCTTCTTCAAGCTCAACAATTATAGATTCTGCAATTGTAGCTTGAGCTTCTGCAAAAAGAGCTTCGAATTCACTGTCAACCTCTTCGAGTTCAACAATTTCTTCTACCTCATCTGCAGTATCTTCCTCGGGTTCAGAATCTTCCTCTTCTTCAACATCAACTGTNTCAGAATCTTCTGTAGNCTCAACTTCTGTCTCAACAACTTCAGACTCTTCGGCTACTGCCTCTGACTCTTCTGCTACTGGAACTTCTGCTTCAACTACTTCAGCTTCTGTATCAATTTCAGCTTCCGGAGTATCTTCTTCGGAACCAAGAATTACATCTAGCTCTTGCCAAGCATCATCTAAATCGCTTTGGACAGCTCTAAGAGCTGACTCAGCTTTAGCCGATATATCCCTTCCATCTTTAGAACGTAAAACACTAATTGCTTTAGTTCTAACAATAAGGCTATCCAATGCTGCAAGCACATCTTTCACCTCATCAGAAAAACGAACTCCTTGCAAGCTGGAATCATTTTCTGAACTTTTCTCTTCAGATACTTCTGTTTCAACAACTTCTGTATCTTCTGACAAATCTTTTTCATCTTTAATCATATCTTCATATGCATCGTGAGTTGCACAAGGCATATAGACTTCTTTACCATCTACTGAATGAGTATGAGTTCCGGAACATCCTAGTTCCTCTGCTCTTTTCTTAGCATCTTCTTCGTTATCAAAGATGTCCTCATCATTTGCGGCTTTTTCATCGGAGCTAGATTCGTATACTGACTCTTCACCTGTTTTAATGGCTAGTGTGTAGGTCTGCCTATTGGCTCCTACAAGAACTGGTGATACTTCGTATACTTCTAAATCTTTTAAGTATCGAACGTCTCCTACTGATTCCCCATCTTTTTTGAATTCTGCGACTTCATAGTCATTAATTCTGAAACCGAAAGACCATTCTTGTAAGTCACCCATTTCTTTTGCAAGATTATAAGCTTCTTTACCAGCCTCAGTTCCCATAAAAAATTTACCTTTGAAGACTGCTTTGTCGTCTTCTTGAACTATTTTACCTTTACCAATTGGTTGGTCCCACTTGTGTGCGAATACCATTGGAACTTGGTCATCTTTAAATCCGGATTTTATTGCTCCGGGAACGACTACATCGCCGTCACTATCTAAGTTGTTAAAAACAGAAAATACTGCTTCAACATTTCCTTTTTCATCATCAGTGGTTTTGAATGACACTGACTTTGTGAATTTTTCACTAGCCATAAAAAATTAACTCCTTTTATACTCTTTTATTTTAACTTGTCAAATCGTCGTTGTTTCCAGCTATAAGGTCTATAGCTTTTTTACGACGGTCATCTTCTTTCTTCTTCTGTTCATTTACGATTTTTTTCATAGTGCTAACACCGGACTTAGTTACACCGCCCCATTTCATAACGGCAATGATTCCATTTAGTCTAGTGTTTCCGGAGTGTCGGCTCATAAAACGTTCTCGTCTTTTTACCCAAGATAATACTGACGCACTTCTATCTCCACCTTTATATTTCGTCCAGTTTCGATATGCATCATTTCCAGTAAAGGAAGTAGGTGGGTTTCCACCGGTTCCTGCTCTTTTCCATATGCTCGGGTAATTCTCTTTAAGATTTTTGACATAAGCGTGGTCGGGGAATTGTTTAAAATTTGAGTTGCTCAAGCTAATTTTTTGGTTATCTTCAGCTGAAGGGAAACCAGTAATTTTTTCTTTTGCTTTTTCTTCATTACGCCAATCTTTAATCTTTCTTAGTTTAGAAATTGGCATAGTGACATTTCTATCAGTCTTCTTGTGTGAACCATCTTCCATAATTGCCCAAACCATCATTGATGCCTCATCTTCTTTTACAGAGGTAACAATACCGTGAACGGTTGATGGTGGGTCGGGGTCTTTATTAATGGACCAGCTAACAGCGTCACCAATTTTTACTGATTCTGCTTTTGCTGATTTCTTAGAACTTAAAGGATGACCACTAGGGAGTAAGTCTTGGTCAAAAGCAGTTCTTGGGAACTTACCTTTCAATCCTTTAAGGAATGCGTTAACTCTAGCTACGCCCCATTGGGTTGCTGAAGAAACATTACCTCGCACTGAAGCTGGGTTAGTTCTATAGGCACCGACACCTCGTCTGAAGACAGCTGCCAACATTCCATAACTTGCTTTATATTTTGGGTCTTTTGCATTGTGGTCTGTTACCTTTTTTTGTAATACTTTCTTAACTTTAGCAGATATTGCTGCTTTCTCATCTATAAGTGAATAATCACCTTCAGAACCTTTGAACTCCATAGTTAAGTCAACAGTGACGTTTTTCTTTTTTTTAGGTCTCTTACCAATAACTCTTTTACTTCTTCTTACTTGTGGCTTGAAACCAGTTGTATTGAGTGTAGCTTTCTCGTCATCTTCAGATGGTTGTTCCGGAGGGTTTTGCTGGCTCTCATTTATTTGAGTCATAACTCCAGTCTCCCCCACTGGAACAGCCACCATATTTAATGGTCTTAAGAAAACTTCGTGACTTTCGTCTGCTTCTAACCCTAAACTCTTTCTTGCTTCTGAGATAGTAACAAAACCACCTTGAACACCGGAGTTCATTGTTAAAACTTGTTCTTTTTTATCTGAGGCTAAAGCTCTTACTTCTTCTAAATCATACTGACAAACCATTGAGTAATCATTTTTTTCGAATTCAGTATGTAGTATTTGATGAGTTAACTCTGAAGCAACAGCATTCCATAATGGAATCATCTTTTGTTCAGTGAAGAACTCTCTTAATTCTTTCGTATTGTTATACGTGGCTGCGTCCAATCCAGCGCCGAGTCCAGCGAGAATTGCCGGAACTCCAAGAACAGAGGACACTCTTTCTTCCGGCAGTCTTCTCAATGCAGTTAGGTTCATTTGTTCCGGTGTGAATGAGACTACGTCTACATCCATAGCACCAGTCATAATCATTGGTGCGCCTCTGTTGGCTCCCGAGAACTTAGATTTAAAAGCTTGAGCTATTGCTTCGGCTTCTTCCCTAGAAGGACCACCCATAGTGTCATCTTTTGGACTTAAGATAACGCCGGGAACAGCCATATTGTGTAACAAGGCAACAGCAAATTGTCCTGCTGCTTCATCACCGGCTAATTCTCTTAATACTGTTCGTATTGGAGCAAAGCCTCTTCTATGGTCATCCGGGTCCATACCTTGACGAATGTGGACAACATTCTCTCTTGGTAATTCTATAAAATCTTTTGTTAGGGAGTTTGTTTGTTTCACTGCGTAATATTCGTAGTGAGTAATTAATTCTCTTTCATTCCCTCTTACTTTGACATAAGAAGGCATCAAAGGTATCAATTGAACTACTTCACCTTTATTGTTTCTGCTCTTCATAAGGAATGCATCTCCGTGAGCAGATAAAGAAGTAACAATATAGTGAGCTAAGCTTTGTCCACTAAGGAANTCGTTAGGTCTTGTTAAAAGGACTTCCATTGGATGTGAAGGAACTANTTCTTTGCCACCTTCTACTTTTTTATAAACCTTTAATGTTGGTTCAGCAAAAGAAGTTGCTAAAACATTGAGACAAGCAGTCACAGCAGAGTTGCCTAGACCATCGCCCATATCGTCTATTAGTTTTTGTGGGAAGTGTCCCGATTGTGTGTTGTAACCAAAATTACTTGTAAGCATAGAATCATTGCGGTCATAAGGACTTCCCTTTGCTCCTGCAACTGTTCTTTTTGGTGGAGCTTGTAGATAATCTACTGCTTTTCTATAAAAACTTTTTTCTTCAGCCATTTAATACGCTTGCCATTTCCTCTTCTTGTTGCCAGCTAATGTAGCATAAGCTAATGTATCCACGATATCATCGTGAACACCAATTGGAAAAGTGAGTAGCTCTCGCTCCACTTCGCTGACCCAATCTGCATCTTTAGGAAAGTAAACCAATCCTCTTTCCATCTTAGCAGATAAAGGAAGTGCTCGTGAGCGCTTATCTTTATCAGCTCTAAGTTCTTTTATTTTTATACCTTGTCTTCTTGCGAACTGAACTATAGCTAATTGATAACCAGCTCTTTCAATTCCTACCCATTCAAGATTATGTATTCCAACCATTCTTTCTATTTGTGGAACTATGTCCGGGGCTTCAACTCTATCTCTAAACATATCTAGCATAAATAACTTGTCATCTTCTGAGTGGTATCCAAAAACAGATATAACTGTATAGTCAGCTGATTCTTTTGTAGATACAGCTAAGTCGACAGTAGCAAATCGTTGTAATTCACTTTCTTTATATTTTTTGCCATCAGCCCATATCGTTCCGACTCCTTGTTTAAAATAATTAAACCAAGAAGAACGAAATATCTGAGCACCCTCAGAAATAAACTCTGCTAGATACTCTTGAGCAAAAACTAATTCTCCTAAGTCTTCTCTTGCTGATTCAACTTCTGCTGGGTCAATGATTGGATTGGATACTGTTGGATATTGAAATCTAGCCCAGTCTTCTGCTTTTTCTGCTTTTTCCCATAAATGATAAAACCAATTGTCCATACCAATAGGAGTAGAGATAAATAATGCTTCACCTTTATTTTCTGTAAGTGTAGGTCTTAATACTTCAGTCCAAGTTTCTTCTCTAACGAAAGCTGCCTCGTCCATAACTAGATAGTTCAAACCTTCACCACGAAGACGTTGAGGGTTATCTGCAGATTTAACTGATATCGAACCACCACTAGGAAAGGTTACTTCCATATCTCCGAGTTTTATGTTAACTCCAGCATCTTTAGGAAATTCTGATGCTGCTGCTACTACATCACGCCAACCAACTCTAGCTATTGCGAATGTCGGAGCAACCCACCAAACACGACCACCATCAAGTGCTTGCTCTAAACAAAGTTGCACACCTAATCGAGATTTACCAAATCGACGACCGGCACAGAGAATTTTCCAACGTGCTTCGTCATCTTTTACTGTTTGTTGAGCCTCGTGTAGGGGCGGAAAGTCTATTTTAAAGATTTTACTTTCGGGGTCTTCTATTGTTTCTAAATAATCACGACTCATCTTAATTAATTATACTAATGCAAAACCCCACTAATGCGGGGTTCTACTTCGACAACAACATTTAGTCTAAGACTAAATTAAATAGGGTGACTTATTTTACCCTAGGAGGATTTAATAAGTCACTTAATTATACCTATTGATTAAATTTACGTCAACTATTCTTCTTCTAAAGAAGTAAAAGCTTTACCTAAATCTACTATGAGTGCCCTTTCTGATTCAGAAAGTTTGCCAGTGACAGAGTTTGTCCATATTTCAGAATACAAACTAGTGCTATCACGGTAAATAGACTTAGCTAATTTAATCTTTTTGGCGTTGTAAAGGTGTCTAAGTAAATTGACTTTACCTTTATAAGCATTTGTCAAAAAGAATAGCTTAAAAAAGAACGATGACAACACTACTGGAGTGCTTGAATCGTTAATATCTTTTCTAGTCCATTGCTTATGTGATTTAAAATGACCTTTAACAAAAGATACTGCAGAGCGAAAGCCTTGCTTAATCCAATGATAAAAGAATCCAGTAACATACGAAGTCCAAGTTTTTTGGTCCCAGCCAATATGACCGTGCCAAAAACCGGGTTCGCTCCCATTGTGAGCGTGTCCATCGTGTGTTAATAGGACTGCATCGTTGTTCAACCAACGAGCAAATTGATGACTATGTTTGTGACACAACCTAAAGTATGCTGGTTTTCGGTCGAATAAATCGATAAAATCACCATAACCACCTTGAGTGATTAGGTCCAACGCACCTTCGTTGTTTGTATCGTGGGATTTCCACTTACATTTACGAACAGCACAGCCATCTACGTGGTATTCGTATCTTGGTCTTTCAACCAAGTCTTCAGCGTTTACATCACTGTTATTATTAGTTAACATTTTTCAATGCCTTTCTACTTGTTATTACTTTCCTCATTCATACTGTAAACACTATAGGATTCCCACTCATACGAAATTAATCGCACGTAAACAAACAGGGGTCGTAGGAATCCTAACTATTTACAGGTCTTCTACAGCTTCTCTAGTCGAATCTATAAACTTCAACATATCTTCATAACTTCTATCTTTAGGATGGAAGCCATCATTAAACTCTTCAAAAGTTTTTCTATCATCTTCAACTTCATACAAGTCAAATACTCTTTCGAATATAGCTGAGTCTTTTGCATCGTAATCTCTTAATGCAATATCTTCGTGTGTCAAAAGCGTTGCTAAAGGAATGACAGGTCCACCTTCTTGTTTGAGAACGAGAACCACTTCTCTTCTTCTAGTCTCTGTATTAATAGCTGAGCCAACAGTTAACATATCAGAAAAGTTCTTTATCATCTGAACTTTCTCATACAACTTGCCTAAGCCTCTTTTATAATCTTCACTCATTCTTCCTCCTCTTGGAATATTCCTATTGATTCAAACTTCATATTGAAGTTCGGGTGAATAAATTCTAAATCACCTTCTACTTTTCGTTTTGCGTCATCGTAAGAATTAGCAAATACTTTTTTATGCCCTTTGAATGTAACTATATATTTTTTCATAAGTAGCTCACTTTATTTTTGTGCTTAAGATTCATAGTCCATCTTTTTTGTATCTTTGCGTGGATACCTACTCCGTAAGGTCTGTCATACTTGTAATGAAGACGATACAAAATATTATGTTGTAGCTTCCAAGCTCTCCAAACTTTATTAGAGTAGACAATACCTTGTTCATCAGCTTTAATGTTCTTAGAGCTTACAGCCCAAGTCCACATCAAATTGCTGAACCACTGGAATCTAAAACTAAAGTTTAATTTCTTACCGTCAATCTCACAGAACAACTGATAAGGAAATCTTCCGTGGGCTAGCTCAGCTAACCCAAGGAACAAATATTTATCCATTAGTAATCACCCCAGTTCTTTCGGTAAATTTCGTGGGCAATAGAATTTTGCTTCTTCCATTTATCCCAATTCTTATCCTCGTGATAAGGACCAAAGTTACCATTGTTGTGATTCGCACAAATCCAAAAATAAGATTTGTAGAATTGGTGAGCATAAACTGAGTGACCATTCTTGTGAAAAGTCTGACCACTTTTATTTACTCGGTCTCCTCTGTAACGAGTTACACCTTTACCGTTGCACCAGCTCACTGAGCATTTTGCATTCGCCATAATTATTCCTCCTCTTCGGATTGTGGATGTCTAAAAACGTAATAGACTCTAGCATCCTTTGTATTTGTTTTGGTATATTCACGCTGGGTCTTTGTAGACCACTTATGGAAAACTTCTTCTCCATTTGCGTATCCAAATGTATCGAGTTCTATCTCTCCATACCCTACGACTTCTGCGTCATAGTAAGGATGAGTAGTTACTCCTCTTGTTATTTGTATAATATCGTAATCGAAACTTCTCGGTTCTTTCACAATACCCCCTTTTGTTTTGTTGGTTATATAACCACTATAGCATAGATGTTTTTATTTGTCAAATTATGTTTAAAATTTTTTTTCCATTTTGTATACGGCTCTCCTAAGAGAGCCGACGATGGGAGGGTATCGGCAATAAAAATCCCCGAAGGAACTTTCACCGACATTTATTATTATACCCTCTCATATACTCGTCGTATCTTGCTCACTTTAACACTTACTTAATTATCATTATTTAAATAACATTTTTCTGTGAGCAAAAAAATAAGGGAAGATTCTTATAACTTTTACTTAATCACTACATTTAGTATCAAACATCCATACAGATATTTAGTTACTTTCTTCTTCCCTAGTGCAGTAGCTGGGTATCGCACCCAGCATGGACTGTCCCTCCCACTTGGTTACTGCTCAATATTTATATTATAAGCATTGCAAATTTGTTGCACTGCATTTTCTATAAAATTTTCTTCTCCATAAAAATTTGAAATAGCATCTAAAGCTAACTCTGAAGTTTTACCCTCATCAAATTCCGGATTCCTTTGTGGCAATCCTCTTGAGTTCTCTTCAATAACACTATCTATAATTTCCCACATATCTTTTACTGATACTGTATCATCTAAGTCGCCGTTATCTATAAGCTTGTGCATCAAGATACTCATACAACTTTTAAGTGCTGTGTGCATAGCATAGAGTTCATCGTCTTGACCCCACCAAGTATGGTTGAAAACATTCTTCCACTTACTTGCATCTACTTTTTTGTAAACACAATCTACTTGAGCATCAAATAAACTTTTACCTGCGTATGCACTATCTTCATATTTTTTAGGCATAGGTAATCTACCAGTCAAAGACATAATACTGTGCGTATACAATCCCATACTTGACTCATCAAAAACAGTGTCACTCTTTGACGGGTCTATGTTTAGAATTATTTCATCTTCTTCTTGTAATAGATACAACTCATCTTTCATTAATTGAGAAATGATACCTATGTATTTCTTAACTCTCATAGCGTGATAGAAACTTGTCACCTCAAAGATGTTATGACTTATCTTTTCTTCATTGTCTCCGAAAAGACATCTTCTATAAAATTCATTGTCAATCACTTAGCACCTCCTCTAGTCGCAAGCTCATCTTCAGTCTGTAGTCTATTTCTGAATTCTAAAATCTCATCCTGTAACTGAGGAGCTAGATTCATAGTTTTCATTGTTGCTATAAACTTTTCCCGTGTCATAGGCTCGGGTTTGATTCTTAAATTATATTCTGATGGAGTTGACTTAACTCTCTCAGCTAAACAAGCCGGTAAGTTAGGACCACCTCGTTTTGGACAAAACTCGTGGAAGACTGGTGTGCCTATGTCATCAAAGACCCATCCACTATCTACCCAATCGTGTTCTCCACCTGCACTACATTGTGACTTGCTGTTCTTTAACAAATTGTATGTGTGGTAAGTAGTCACTTGGTTGTAACCTAGTTTGTTTATCATACCAATAATCTGTGATGAGTTAGGAGCATAAGCTCTACCCTCATTGTGCAATTTAATGACAGCACCTTGAACAGCTTTGTATGAAAAATATTGTAAGTCTTGAAACATACCTCTGATGTAAGTATCGCTCCATTCAGATGGTGCGTCTTCACCTTTGGTAAATCTTGTAGATAGATATTGAACTACCTCTATCCATTCGTTCCAAGTTATGCCTATCTCTCCATCGTCCTTAGCTTTTTCCAAATGTTCATTGGTTTGCGCTAAGTCAGTTAGATTAGTCTGAACTTGTTCTAGTTCATAAGGATTGTTGTCATCCATAATTATTCTCCTATATTATTGTCGTTTATCACTATAGCACAGAAAGTGCTTTTTTACAAATCGGCTGGTTCTAAATCAATTCCATCGTCACCAATGAAAGAAAAATCTAAATTAGAAAACTCATCAAATCTCGGGTCATTCAAATATGGACGACCGGCATAGTGCCACGTAAAGTAGCAATCTATTAGTTTGTGGTTTCTGCAATTAATCATAACCCAGTAGACATCGTCTTTATCTTTGATAGCACCAGCATCTTCTAGAGCTAAGATAAATACTTTCATATCTTCGTAAACAGTCAAGTCAGACTTTCTAGCTACATTGTTTAATCTTTTATTCTTATCCATCAGAACTCTATTGTATCGTCTTCCAAATAAGATTTCAACTCTTTGATTGGGTTCAGCTCAGATACTGGCACGACTTTAACATCGTAGCCATACTTTTCTACTTTGGCATCTTTGACTTCATCGTGTGTTGTCCAACCCACAATATAAGCTCTCATACCTTCTACTAGTGTNTTCTTTTCTCCATCAGTAGTATCAAAGATAACTTGAACATATACTTCGGGTTCTCTTTTATCTACATAATCTAATCTAGCCATCAAACTTACTTTACCTTGTAGAGGGGTAGCACTGGATTTGATTTCAATGATACCATTGAGGTCAATCTGACCCATACCACCTAATATCGACGTATAATTACGCCAATCTCCAAACCAATACTGTAAAAACACTAATTCGCCGCAAATTCCANTAATTGTGTCGTGTTGACTGTTTCTAGTTCGGTCTACTCTCTTATCTTCTTCTTGAGCTATAGCAAAAGCAAGCATTTCTGCTGTAAGAAAGGTATAAGGATAGAATTTACTGAGCATTATTCTTCCTCGTCTAGCCCAACAACGTCGATTAATGGGACTTTTCCTACAACTCTGCCTTTATCGTCATACCAATATTCGTATTCAATATCTTTCATCACTCTCCTATTTAATTGTCGGTATAAACACCATACCAAAAAACTTCGGCTTTGTCAAGTCTTCTACAAGTATTTCTTTACTAGCTCTCTCTAAGTAGTTAAGTAGGTATAGTTATTAGGTTTAGTTATATAGGTATAGTTCGTTGTTCATATATGAGCACCCCCCCTGTTCACATATGAGCGACCCCCTGTTCATATACGAACACCCCCCTGTTCACCTATGAACATACTACATATGGTATGGTCACCTATGAACACACTATATAGTATGCTTGCAATAAAACACTAGATATAGTATGCTATTATTAAAGTAAGAGATGACTTTCTTAATCTTTCTAGATTGTTAAGTCATAGTCTCCTTTATTGTCGGTTAAGCCCTAATTCAGCAATGAATACAAGGGCGTCCAGTTCTCTGTGCGAACAGTCTACAAATGGGAAAAGAACCCCTGCAGCCCCGCAACACCGTTGTTATAAGGTCTATTACCATACCGGAGGTCGGCGAAATTTTTTTGCGTAATACCACCATCTTATTTGACAAAATACCCCTTATATGCTATAGTAAATACTATAAACAACTTAATATACCGACAATAAGTGTGGGACACAGCATCAAAACGTGTAGAACACCCCCTGCCCAAAAGGGCAACAGTAAAAAAAGGTGATTTATGGTGTCATTTCAAGTGACATTGATTCATTAGGCATCGGCGGGCGACCCTAAACTTTACTTCTTGTCACCACTATATTTAATCTGAACTTTGACGGGTTCTTTATCAGAACCACCTATCTCAACCTTGTTAGGTTTAGTCCATTTCTCGAAAGAACGCTCTAGCCACCAAGCTGCTGCCTGCCATTGACCACGAGCTGCTGCAGACTTAATTGAGTTAAGATAAACACCCTCAGCTTGAGCTCTAGCAAGCTCTATAGCGTCGCAAAAATCACCATACAAACTAGTGATTTCTTCTTCTCTATCTTTACGACCTTGTTCAATCCATCGATACAATGTTGATTTATGAATACCAACCATTCGAGCTGCATCTTCAATAAACATACCGTGATTTAACCACTTGCATATGTTCTTTGTGAGCTCTGCTGTTAGCTTACTTGGTCTGCCTCGTTCTGCCATATACATATAATTCTAACAGATAAATATGAGACGGTTTCATAAGGTCACATGACACTCTGCGATACATTAATCGTAGGCAAAAGAGGGCTAGTAAAGGTTCAAAAACATCAAAAATAGATGTATACTTACCAGTATGAGTGAGATGCAAGTAAAGAGTCAGAACAATGTTTATGTCATAGATATGATACACAGTCTTGAAAGACGACAGTTAGTTCACGAGTGCTTAAGGCTATTAACAGCCATAGATGAGAGTGAAGCCGCGATTACTATGTTCGAAGAAAATGCAATGTATGTAGATGACACGTATCTTAAATGGTTAATCGAAAATTTAGAAAAAATAAAAAATTCAGTCTTAGAAGAAGAATAAGTTTTCAAACACAAGGGAAATAGTGCCCCTACCCCCAATAACTTTATATCCATTCTCAATGCTACTGGAGCCCACAATTAATTATGCCTTAGCGATTCCATTAGGACCCTACCTTTTGCAGAACAGCTTAGGAGCCCCTCCACTCAATCTCCACTGGACGAACAAAAACCCTAGCCAGTTACCCAACTAGGGATATTGTTTATTTAATTGTTAGCAATGGAGGTTGCCAAATTCATAGATAGTATTTCATATCTGTGTGGTCAAACCCAAGCTCCTTTAACTCCTCATACACCGATGAAAGATATCTATAACGCGCGTTGACTTCACTACGGGATGCCTCGCCATCGCTATGGATATTCTCGGGTGAAAGGTTGGAAAGAAGACTGTCAAAGATATCCTCAACATAACTTCCGATGTTGTCCATATCTATGAGCCCCTCTCCACGGAACTTTCTCCAGTGATTCATATCTTCAATATAATTTGATAGTCGTTTATTTTTACTCATAAGAGTAGTATAACACAGTGTGTAAGAATTGTCAAGGACTTAAATATATTTTTTTCTACGCGAACCTATACGCCCAATTTTTTCAACTGGGCTTGGATAGCATAGGGAACATATTTCTTTAAGCCGTAAGAGTCAAACTCCCACAAACCTAAGTATCTCCATTCTTTATTAGGGTAGAGAACTAAAAATTTATAGTTAACGTATGGACCCCATTTGATTGGACTAATTTTAAACAGTGTTACTTTGTCAACTTCCATTTCATCCCTAACGTAGTTACTAGGTGAAGTCAAGCAATCAACGAAACCTTTTGCCTCGTCCCAAACCTCAAACCTTGTGTCTTTGTGGAATGTAGGGTAATCAACAGTGTGTGGATTATTCTTCGCGTGGTCAGAAGAAAAAGTCCAGTTAATCTTTTTATCAACTTGATTAACAACTTTAACTGTATGACCAGTCCAACTTCCAATAAATGGAATGCTTTGGATAGCTGAGTTCATCCAATTCAACCACTTCTCTCTGTTAAAGCTCCCATCGGGATTGTTGTAGTTTCTTTCGTTATTCATTTTATCTCCAGTTTTTGTTTTCATAAGAATAGTATAACACAAGTATAATATTTGTCAACTAGATTTAAACTTTATTTGGAACGTGGTGGAGCTGTTGGGAATTGAACCCAAGTTCTCCAACAGGCAGGAGTTATTCCTACTTACTGGAGCTTACCTATCAGCCCCGGAATCTTAAGTCCTATTTTTTTTTGGAAGAGAAAGCCTCAGCTCTTCTCTCCATTTTTTCTATTTGTTTTGTTGTTCTCATAAGAGAATTCTAACACAGGAATAAACCTTGTCAAGTTATTCCCCAAGTTTTTTTGCTCGGGGAACTTCTTGATAACTTTACATTAATATCTTCCACTCTTCAACGAGGGTTAATATAGATGGGCTACAACGAAAAGTCCCAACATCGGGAACCTTAAGAACTACAGTCTTTGGATTTATCTTTTGAATAACTCCAACATATGTGGTTCCTTTGTATTCTATTTCAGCATTGTCACCAATCTCGAAATTGTCTTTGATTTTACTTTCAAGGACTTTTCTTCTTTCCTTGAGAATACCAAAAGCAATTCTCCAATCTTCAATACTGTTAATGTCTTCCACCATTTTTACAAATGCTTTATCCATTGTTTTCTCCTTTTATTTCATACTCTTTTAGATAGTTTTTTAATAAGGACTTATAGTCATAATCGATACCGAAATTATTTAAGTTATTTATTTCGTCATCTATTAGGATTTCTAACTCCTCTTTTGTTATTGTCTTTTTCATAATAAAACTATAACACAACCTTGGAACTTTGTCAATCTAAACTCCAGTTTTTTTTGGAACTTCCTTGGATTATTTGGATACAGGAGGTTTT
>JGI20158J14315_10001469_pt1 | contig 17175 bp, 11 predicted proteins | sample COG_08_FD_14315 | JGI IMG/M metagenome (IMG submission 14315)
TTTTTAATCCTGCAACAGGTGAACAAAGTGCAAATGTAAAACTTGCTAGTACGAAAGACGTGAATACTGCAGTAGCAAGTGCTAAAAAAGCTTTTTTGTCTTGGTCTAGCAAACCCCCTCTTCAAAGAGCGAGAGTAATGTTTAAATTTAAAGAATTAATAGAAAAAAATTCAGATGAACTAACAAAAATTATAGTGGCAGAACATGGGAAAGTATATGAAGACGCGAGAGGATCACTAACAAGAGGTTTAGAAGTGGTTGAATATGCTTGTGGTATTCCTCAAATGTTAAAAGGAGAGTTTACAGAAAATGTGGGCTCTAACGTTGACAGCTGGTCTATTCGTCAACCATTGGGTGTTTGTGCAGGCATAACTCCTTTTAATTTTCCAGCCATGGTTCCAATGTGGATGTTTCCAATGGCTATTGCTTGTGGGAACACATTTGTTTTAAAGCCCTCTGAGAAAGATCCATCATGTTCAATGAGATTAGCTGAACTATTGAAAGAGGCCGGCCTTCCTAACGGAGTTTTCAATATAGTTAATGGAGACAAGGAGGCTGTAGATGCTTTAATAAATAATAAAGATGTAGCTGCCATGAGCTTTGTTGGCTCCACACCAATTGCCAAATATATTTACGAAAACTGCGCAAAAAATGAAAAAAGAGTTCAGGCTCTTGGTGGAGCAAAAAATCATTGTGTAGTGATGCCAGATTGTGATTTAGATCAAGCTGTTAACGGTTTAATGGGTGCAGCATACGGTTCAGCAGGTGAGAGGTGTATGGCTCAATCTGTTGCTGTTGCAGTAGGTGGTATTGGAGATAAACTTGTAGAGTCTTTAGCAAAAAAAGTTGAAGCGTTAAAAGTTGGACCTGGAATGGATAAACAATCAGAAATGGGACCATTAGTAACAAAAGAACATTTAGCTAAGGTAAAAAGTTATGTTGATATTGGCGAAAATGAGGGAGCAAAACTAGTTGTTGATGGAAGAAATTTTAAATTACAAGGATATGAAAACGGATATTACATTGGTGGATGTTTATTTGATCATGTAAAGAAAGATATGAGAATTTATAAAGAGGAAATATTTGGTCCTGTTTTATCTGTTATAAGAGTCAAGGATTTTGAAGGAGCATTAAAATTAGTTAATGATCATGAATTTGGAAATGGCGTAAGCATATTTACTAGAGATGGAGATTCAGGAAGAACTTTTTCAAGTAATGCTAAAATTGGAATGGTTGGAATTAACATTCCAATTCCAGTCCCAATGGCTTTTCATAGTTTTGGTGGATGGAAAAGATCATTATTTGGAGATCAGCATATGCACGGCCCAGAAGGTGTAAGATTCTACACAAAACTAAAAACTATAACTTCACGATGGCCTTCAGGTGTGAGGTCAGATCCTGAATTTGTGATGCCAACGATGAAATAATTAAAGGAAAAAAATGAAAAAAAAAATAACACTAATTGGAGCTGGACAAATAGGCGGAACCCTAGCTCATTTAATAGCTCTGAAAAATTTAGCTGACATAGTTTTATTTGATGTAGCCGCAGGTATAGCAAAGGGAAAAGCTTTAGATATAGCGCAATCTTCACCAGTAAATAATTTCAATATTAATCTATCAGGAACAGACAGCTATGAAGATACAAAAAAATCTGATGTAATTATAATAACTGCTGGAGTTCCTAGAAAGCCAGGTATGACCAGAGACGATTTGCTTGGTATTAATCTTAAAATTATCAAACAGGTTGCAGAAGGAATTAAAACAACATCGCCTGATGCCTTTGTAATATGTATAACTAATCCCTTAGATGTAATTGTAATGGCTTTACAAAAATATTCAGGGCTTCCTAAAAATAAAGTAGTAGGCATGGCAGGCATATTAGATTCTTCTAGATTTATTTATTTTCTTTCTCAAGAATTAAAAATTCCAGTAAATAAAATAAAATCTTTTGTTTTAGGCGGACACGGAGATAGCATGGTAGCAATGCTAGGTTCGACAGAAATAGAGGGAAAAAAAATTACTGATTTAGTCAAAGAAGGCAAAATATCAAAAGAAAAATTAGATCAAATAGTTGATCGAACCAAAAAAGGTGGAGCAGAAATTGTTAAATATTTAGAAAAAGGGTCTGCATTTTATGCACCTGCCGCTTCGGGAGTAGAAATGGCGGAGGCATATATAAAAGATTTAAAAAAACAACTTCCTTGCGCAGCTCACCTTAACGGTGAATATAATACAAATAATATCTATGCCGGTGTGCCAGTAATAATTGGATCTAAAGGAGTTGAAAAAATTATTGAATTAAATCTTACATCAGATGAAGAAAAAAATTTTAAAAAATCAGTTGAGACTGTAAAAGATTTATTTAATGCTGCAAAAAAAATTGATCCAGAACTTAAATAATACTTTATTTAAAAAAAATTATTATTTTTTTTTCTTAACTATAAGTTCATTTTTCTTCACATTTTACTATGGCTTTATTGGTATTTTTCCAATAGATAGTTTTTTAATTTACGATGCAGGTTATAAAATTTCTAATGGTTATCATCCATTTAAAGATTATTGGTCTATAACTGGACCTCTATTAGATTATATTCAGTTTGTCTTTTTTAAAATTTTTGGAATTAATTGGTTTAGCTATGTGTTACATGCTGCAATATTAAATTTTTTAGTAACACTTACTTTTTTTTATTTTTTTATAAAATTAAAAATTAATCCAGCTAATAGTTTTCTTTATTCTTTAAGCGCCTCCATTTTGGCTTACCCCTCTGTGGGAACTCCTTTTATGGATCATCATGCAGTAATTTTTTCTATTATTTCGGGTATATTTTTATTCTTAGCGTTTTTAAAAGATAGACCCTTATATTGGTTTTTAGTTCCAATATTCCTTTCCGCATCATTTCTTTCTAAACAAATACCTTCAGCTTACTTATTTTTTTTGTTTACTTTATTTATCCTTCTATTTTGGATATTTTTTTCTCCAAAAAATTATAAATTTATAATTTATTTATTTATAGGCTCGATTTTATCAATATTTATTTTTTTTTTATTTATTTTAGTAAATAAAATTCCTATAAATAATTTCTTCACCCAATATATTTTCTATCCACTGGAGATTGGAAAAGATAGAAACTCCAGTATTCATTTTAATTTTCATAATGTTTTTTTTCAATTTAAGTTTATCTATTTTTCTATGATTCCTTTAATTTTAGTTTTTTTTAAATTACAAAAAAAAAAAATTAATTTAGAGATTAAGAAAGATTATTTTTTACTTTTATTTATATTTTTACTAATTAGTTTATTTTTATTAGGACAAATATTTACAAAGAATCAAATTTTGATTTTTTTCTTAATTCCATTTTTAATTGGCATCTCTCATTTTTTTTGTAACAAATATTTAGAAAAAAAGTTTATTATAATTTTTTTAATTTCACTTTTAATTATTTCAACTTTAAAATTTCATTTAAGATTTAATGAAAATAAGAAATTCATGGAATTAAATAACATGGATTTAAAACTGGCTATCAAAGTTGATAACTTTGATAAATCTTTGAAAGGTTTAAAGTGGATTACGCCAAATAATCCCAACCCAGATAAGGAAATTCAAAAGCTAATAAAAATTAAAAAAATTATTTTATCTGATGACACCAAAAAAATAATTATAACAGATTATCAAATTTTTCCTGCTATCCTAAAATTAAAGAACATTGCGCCAAACAAGTGGTTCGACTCAATGAGTGTTCCAAAAAGAAACAATAAATATTTCGATGACTATAAAAAATTTTTTATTGAAAGTTTAAGATCTCAAAAGATAGAAACAATATTTTTTTTTAATGAAAAAGAAATATATTTAAAGAACATATTTACTAAAGAATGTCTTAACAAAGATAAAATTAATGAAAATTTATCAAAAATTTACATTAAAAGATGTCTAGACTAAATTGGTTTTCAATTTAAGTAATACTTTTGATAATAGACAAACCAATTTTTTTTGGTTTAAAAAATAAATTCATACTTATTAATATTAAATTTATTATAATAACAAAAACAGTAAATAAAATTTTTAAATTTAAACTATCAAAAGAAATAAAAGTTATTAATACTAGTATAATAGTCCGCAATAAAACCGTTTTATAGAAAACAGAAATTATTTTTATTGCATGTAATATTAAAAATTTTAAATTTACTTTAGAATTTCCATAAAATCTTTTATTTTTTTTTATTTCAACAAAAAAAAATTTGTTATAATTTTTTAATACTCCAGATGAGTAAGCTAAGTATAAATTGTTATTAGAAAGAATTCTATTCAATAACGTAGAAGGAAATGCGCTGAAATTTCCAAAATTAATAAATTTTCCAGTTAAGATAAAAGTAATGAATAAACGTAATTGATTCAAAGCTTTAAGCAAATTATTTTCAGTCCTTTTTTTTCTGGAAACAAAAATGAAGTAATCTTTTTTTATGTTTGTTAATCTGATCAATTTTTTTACTATTTTGGGATTATCTTCTCCATCAGAGTCCAAAATAGAAATAGTTGTTTTATCATTTTTTTTCTTAATAATTTTTTGTAAATATTTTAATCCAAAAAAAATAGCTTTCTGACTACCAACATTTTTTTTTAAATTTAGTACTCTCAAATATTTAAAATTCGAATATTCCTTTTTAAAATTTATTTTTTTTGATGAAAAATCATTAATAATAATAATATAGTTATGTGTTTTTGAGGCTCTGAAACTTTGATTAAGAATCTGTAAAACTTTTTTTAAGGAATCCCAATCATTGTACACAGGTAATATTATGTAATTTTTTTTCATTAATACTAAATAAATATAAATTTTAATTGCTAATAAACTTATATTAACTATAAATAGCAAAAAAAAAAATAATTAATGAATATTCACGAACATCAAGCTAAAGAAATTTTAAAAGAATTCGGAGCGCCAGTATCAAAAGGTATAGTTATTTTCAATTTAGATGAGATAAAAAACAAAATTTCTCAATTAACTAGCAATGATTACGTTCTAAAAGCTCAAATACATGCTGGTGGAAGAGGAAAAGCTGGTGGTGTAAAATTAATTAAAAATTTACCTGATTTAATGAGCGAGTCAAAAAAAATGATGGGAAAAATTTTAGTCACTCATCAAACAGGCCCCGAGGGAAAGAAAGTTAAAAGGTTATATATAGAAGAGGCATCGANTATTTTAAAAGAGTTTTATTTATCGTGTTTGGTAGATCGAGAGACTTCCAAAATAGCTTTTATAAGNAGCATCGAAGGAGGAATGGATATAGAAAAGGTAGCGCTAGAAACACCAGAAAAAATAATTACGAATAAAATAGATCTAAAAGAAGGTGGACCGAATAATGAAGAAATAGAAAAAATAATATCTATTTTTGAATTTAACGAAAAACAAAAATTAACTGCAGCGAAAATTATAAAATCACTTTATGAAATAATTATTAAAAAAGATGCAAACTTAATTGAAATCAATCCTCTGATAATAACAAAATCTAAAGAAATAATTTGTCTAGATGCAAAAATGAATTTTGATGATAATGCAATTTTTCGTAGGCCAGAGATATATAAACTAAGAGATTTAAATGAGGAAGATCCAGCTGAAACAGAAGCAAGCAAACATGATCTCGCATACATTAAACTAAACGGCTCAATTGGCTGCATGGTTAATGGAGCCGGTTTAGCTATGGCAACAATGGATATAATTAAACTCTATGGTCAGGAACCAGCCAATTTTCTAGATGTTGGAGGCGGAGCATCCAAAGAAAAAGTTGCAGCGGCATTTAAGTTAATTCTTTCAGATAAAAATGTAAAAGGTATTTTAATAAACATATTTGGGGGAATAATGAGATGCGATGTTCTCGCACAAGGTGTAGTCGATGCTGCTAAAGAAATTAATTTATCAGCTCCTTTAGTTGTAAGATTAGCAGGCACAAATTTTAAAGAGGGAAAAGAAATTTTAGATAAATCAAATTTAAAAATTTTATCTGCTTTAGATTTAAACGATGCAGCTAAAAAAATTGTTGAGGCAATTAAATAAATGTCAGTTTTAATAGATAAAAATACAAAAGTTATTTGTCAGGGTTTTACAGGAACACACGGTACATTTCATTCTGAACAAGCTTTAAAATATGGAACAAAGTTAGTTGGAGGTGTAACTCCAAAAAAAGGAGGACAAAAGCATTTAGATTTACCAGTTTTTGACACCGTTCAAGAAGCTAAAGAAAAAACATCAGCAGATGCCACAATGATTTACGTGCCTCCAAAATTTGCTGGTGCAGCTATTATTGAGGCTATAGAAGCAAAGATTAAATTAATTGTGTGCATTACAGAAGGCATACCCGTTTTAGATATGTTGAAGGTAAAACAAGTTTTAACCAAAGGCAGTTCACGACTAATAGGGCCTAATTGTCCTGGAATAATTACACCAGATGAATGTAAAATAGGTATTATGCCAGGTAATATTCATAAAAAAGGAACTGTAGGAATAGTTTCAAGATCAGGAACATTAACCTATGAGGCAGTAGCGCAAACTTCTGCTAACGGAATGGGTCAATCTACATGTATTGGAATAGGTGGAGATCCAATTAATGGAACGAATTTCATTGATTGTTTAGAACTTTTTTTAAAAGACAAGGAAACAAAATCAATTGTTATGATTGGAGAAATAGGCGGTACAGCAGAGGAAGAGGCTGCAGAATTTTTAAAAAGAGAAAAAATTAAAAAACCAATGGTGGGTTTTATTGCTGGCTTAACCGCCCCTCCAGGAAGAAGAATGGGCCATGCAGGCGCTATTATTTCAGGTGGCAAAGGAGGAGCTGAAGATAAAATAGAAGCAATGAATTCAGCAGGAATTACGATTTCGAAATCGCCAGCAGATATAGGTAAAACCCTCTATCAAAAACTTAATGGTTGATTTTTATTAATTTATGTTAGAATAAATTTTTAATGTCATCTTCTAAAAACAATACAATATATAAAAAAACATCTTTTTTAGCTGGAAATAACTCAGAGTTTATTTATGAATTTTATGCTGATTATATTTCAGATCCTAACTCTATACCTAAAGGTTGGAGAGAGTTTTTTGATGGTTTAAGTGAAGATCAAAAAATAGTTTATGATAATTTTAAAGGACCTAGTTGGGGTCCACAAAAAAATATAAAAACATCACTAGCTAGATTGAATGAAAGTAAAGTAGATGAAGAAAATTTAAAAGATTTAAATTTGAATACCGTTAAACAAGCCTCAAAGGATTCTGTTAGAGCCATCATGCTTATAAGAGCTTACAGGATCAGAGGACATCTAATTGCAAATTTAGATCCGTTATCAATTCAAAAAAAAAAAGAACACTCTGAATTAAAACCTGAAAGTTATGGATTTTTAAAAAGTGATTATAATAGAAAAATTTTTTTAGACGGCGTTCTTGGATTACAATATGCAGATTTAAATCAAATATTAAAAATTTTAAAAAAAACTTACAGTTCTAATATTGGTTATGAATTTATGCATATGGGAGATCCAGAGGAGAAGTCTTGGATTAGAGATAGAATTGAAGGTCCAGAAAAAGATATAACTTTTACAGAAAATGGGAAAAAAGCAATTCTAAATAAAATTATTCAAGCCGAGGGATTTGAAAAATACCTACACGTTAAATTTGTTGGAACAAAAAGATTTGGTTTAGACGGGGGAGAATCCTTGATACCAGCATTAGAACAAATAATCAAAAGAGGTGGAAGTTTAGGAGCAAAGGAAATTAAAATTGGAATGCCGCATAGAGGAAGGCTGAATGTTCTGGCAAACGTAATGGGTAAGCCATTCAAAGCTATTTTCAGTGAATTTTTTGGCAAAACAGTTACTACTAGAAAAGATTTTGAAGGAGATGTTAAATATCATTTGGGGGCTTCATCAAATAGAGAGTTTGATGGTAACGCAGTTCACATAAGCTTAACAGATAACCCGTCTCATTTGGAAGCAGTAAACCCAGTTGTGCTTGGCCAGGTTCGAGCTAAACAATTTTTTCATAAGGACAAAGAAAGAAAAAAGGTAATTCCTGTTTTAATGCACGGTGATGCTGCATTTGCAGGCCAAGGTATCGTCGCAGAGTGCTTTGCTATGTCAGGTTTACCGGGACATAATATTGGAGGAACAATTCATATAATTGTAAATAATCAAATTGGTTTTACAACTGCACCGAGGTTCGCAAGATCATCACCATATCCGTCTGATGTTGCTAAAATAGCTCAAGCACCAATTTTTCATGTTAACGGAGATGACCCAGAATCAGTTGTCCACTGCGCAAAAATTGCAACTGAATATAGACAAAAATTTAATAGAGATGTTGTAATAGATATAGTCTGTTACCGAAGGTTTGGTCATAATGAAGGAGATGAGCCTTCATTTACACAGCCGATTATGTATAAAAAAATTAAATCCCACCCTACAACCCTTTCAATTTATGGAAAAAAACTAAGCGCAGAGGGTCTTACATCAGAAAATAACTTACTGGAAGAAAAAACTAAATTTAAATATTTTTTAGAAAAAGAATTTAACTCGTCAAAAAGTTATAAATCAGAATTAAAATGGTTTGACGGAGCCTGGTCAAGATTTAAACCAGGTCTTGGAAAAGACAAAAGAGGTTCCAGTGGGGTTGATAAAAAAAAATTAATTGAAATTGGAAAAAAAATTTCAAGTATACCTGTAGATTTCAATATTCATAAAACATTAAAAAAGATATTTGATTTAAGGTTAAAATCCATCAAAGATGGAAAATTGATTGACTGGTCAACAGCAGAAAGTCTAGCTTTTGGAACTTTGCTTACAGAGGGTTTTTCAGTTAGACTATCAGGACAAGACTCTGGAAGAGGCACTTTTAGCCAAAGACATGTAGTATTAAGAAATCAAGATAATCATCAAAGATATATACCTTTAAACAATATTTCTGATGATCAAAAAAATTTTGAAATTATAGATAGCCTACTTTCTGAATTAGCAGTTTTAGGATTTGAATTTGGATATTCATTGTCCGAACCAGAAACGTTAGTTTTATGGGAGGCACAATTTGGTGATTTTGCAAATGGAGCTCAGATAATTATTGATCAATTCATCTCTTCAGGAGAGTCAAAATGGGGAAGAGCTAGCGGATTAGTCATGTTGTTACCACACGGTTACGAAGGACAAGGGCCCGAACATTCATCTGCTAGACTTGAAAGATTTTTACAATTATGTGCTGGAGAAAATATACAGGTAGTTAATTGCACAACCCCATCAAATTATTTTCATGTTTTGAGACGTCAAATGCATAGAGAGTTTAGAAAACCGTTGATTATTATGACACCGAAATCTTTATTAAGACACAAAAAGTGTGTTTCAAATATTTCAGAGTTCTCTCAGAAAAGTACTTTTCATAGAGTTTTAGAGGATGATGCTTATTCAAAGATTAATAATTTACTAGAGCTAAAAAAAAGAGATGATCAAATTAAAAAAGTAGTGATATGTTCAGGCAAAATTTATTATGATTTAATTGAAGCAAGAGAAAGTTTTAAAAATAATAGTGTAACGTTCATAAGATTAGAGCAACTCTACCCATTCCCAGTTAAAACTTTAGCAAATATTTTAAAGAGATATGTAAAAGCGAAATTCATTTGGTGTCAAGAAGAACCCAAGAATATGGGGGCATGGAATACTGTAAGAAACTATATAGACAGAACTTTAGAAATGATAGATTTTGGTGATAAATCCGTTAAATATATAGGTAGAAAAGCTTCTTCGTCTACTGCGACGGGAAATATGAACAAACATCTTGCACAACAAAAAGAAATATTAGAAAAGATATTAAAAGATTAAATGGTAGAAAAAATCACAGTACCTACACTTGGCGAGTCAGTAACTGAAGCTACAGTTTCTAAATGGCTTAAATCAAAAGGTGAAAAAGTTACAGCTGATGAACCGCTTGTAGAGCTAGAGACAGACAAGGTTAACGTAGAGGTTCCCTCACCTATTAACGGAATACTCGATAGCATTTCTGTAAAAGAGGGTGAGACTGTAAATGTAGGGTCTTTACTAGGAACTGTTAACAACTCTTCAGCTGTTAAAAATGATGTTCAAGAAGTAAATAATTACAATCCTCCAAATAAAAAAGAAGAGAAAATTATTCCTAAGCTTTTTGAAAAAGAAAAAATTTCGAAGCCAAAAAAAATTAAAGAAAAAAAATTGGAGGAACCAAATCTAATTTTAGGGGATGAAGAACCATTAATTTTAGAACAGGAGCATGAAGAGAATGTGCCTCAAAAGGCAGAAAGACAAATTTCTCCAGCAGCAAGAAAAATGGCAAGTGAAGCTAAAGTCGATCTTAGAGCTATTGTAGGATCTGGAAAAAATGGTGTTATTTTAAAAGAAGATATAATGAGTTTGATGGGATCTAAACCTTTACCATCTGAAAGAAAAGTAAAACATGGACCCGAAGAAAGAGTTAAGATGACTAGGTTAAGATTAACTATTGCAAAAAGATTAAAAGAGGCACAAGAAAATGCCGCAATGCTTACTACTTTTAATGAAGTCGATATGAGCGAAATTATTTCAATGAGAAATCAATACAAAGATGATTTTCAAAATAAATATGGTGTTAAATTAGGTTTTATGTCTTTTTTTGTAAAAGCTTGCGTAATAGGGTTAAAAAACTATCCAGTGATAAATGCTGAAATTCATAATGAAGAAATAGTTTATAAAAATTATTATAATATAAGTATTGCCGTAGGAACTGATAGAGGTTTAGTAGTTCCTGTTCTTAGAGAGACAGACGAAATGTCATTTGCTGATATTGAAAAAAATATTGGAAGTCTTGGGCAAAAAGCAAGAGACGGAAAAATTACTATAGAAGATTTACAAGGAGGAACATTTACTATTACTAATGGCGGCTTATATGGATCAATGCTTTCGACTCCTATTTTAAACCCACCTCAATCTGCAGTTCTAGGAATGCATAACATTATTAAAAGACCGGTAGCAATAAATGGCAATGTAGAAATAAGACCAGTAATGTACCTAGCTCTATCTTATGATCATAGAATTATTGACGGTAAAGAAGCAGTATCTTTTTTAAAAATAGTTAAGGAATCTTTAGAACAACCACAAAGACTGTTTTTAAATATATAATAATGGATAATAATTTTGATTTAGTTGTTATAGGCGGTGGACCAGGAGGTTATGTTTGTGCAATTAGAGCAGCTCAATTAGGATTAAAAACAGCATGTGTTGAGTCCAGAGGTACACTTGGAGGAACATGTCTAAACGTAGGATGTATACCATCAAAAAGTTTACTTAATTTGTCTGAAAACTTTCATAAAGCAAAAAAAGATTTTAATCAGCAGGGTATAGAAATAGATGGCATAAGATTAAATATTGAAAAAATGATGGCTAACAAAAATAAATCTATACAAGTGCTAACAAAAGGTGTTGAGTTTTTATTTAAAAAAAACAAAATTACATACCTTAAAGGAAAAGGGGTATTATTTTCAAAAAACGATGTCGTTGCTTATGAAAGTAACAACAAAAGAATCAACATAAAAGCCAAAAATATTGTAATAGCTACCGGTTCCGAAGTAGCCTCTCTACCGGGAATTAATATTGATGAAAAAAATATAGTTTCATCTACAGGCGCACTATCTTTTGAAAAAGTACCAAAAAAGTTAGCAGTAATTGGTGGCGGTTATATTGGTTTAGAAATGGGTTCTGTTTGGTCAAGGCTTGGTTCAGACGTAACTGTTATAGAGTACTTAGATTATATAACGCCAGGAATGGACAGAGAAATTTCCAATGAATTTCAAAAAATTTTAACCAAACAAGGTATTAAATTTAAAATGGGTTCAAAGGTTGAGTCACTTAATAATAACGGAAATTTGGTGTCTATAAAATACACAAATGTTAAAGACTCAAAAGAGGAAATAATCGAAGTTGATAAAGTTTTAGTATCTGTTGGAAGAAAGCCATATACTGAGGGTTTAAATTTAACGAAAGTGGGAGTTAAAAAAGACACTAAAGGTCGAATAGAAGTAAATGAAAAATTGCAAACCTCAGTTAATAATATTTATGCTATAGGAGATGTTATCAAAGGTCCAATGCTAGCTCATAAAGCTGAGGAAGAAGGAATAGCAGTAGCAGAAACATTAGCTGGCCAAGCAGGACATGTAAATTATGATGTTATTCCTGGAGTAGTTTACACTTCCCCCGAAGTAGCTACTGTCGGCAAAACTGAAGAACAGTTAAAAGCAGAAAATAAATCATACAAAGTTGGCAAATTTCCGTTCATTGCTAATTCAAGAGCAAAGGTTAACAATGAAACAGACGGCTTTGTAAAAATCTTAGCAGACAGCAAAACAGACAAAGTGTTAGGTGTCCATATTATTGGACCACACTGTGGAGATATGATAGCCGAGATGGCTCTGGCAATGGAATTTGGCGCTAGCGCAGAGGATATAGCTAGAACTTGTCACGCACACCCAACACATACGGAAGCAATAAAAGAAGCTGCTTTAGCTGTTGATAAGAGACCAATTCATTTCTAAATAAATAAAATTCAACTAGTATTAATTAATGAAAGTACAAGTGCTGTTACCGAAGGTATTTAACTTTCCATTTACATATCACAATAATCAAACTTCATTGAGAATTGGAGATTTTGTCGAAGTACCCTTTGGTAAGAATAAAGAAATAGGGATAGTGTGGAAAGGCAAAATTTCTGATTTAAAAAACATCAAAATCAAAAGTATAAACAAAAAAATTAAAAACTTTTCGTTAAATAAAAATTTAATAGACTTTATTGAGTGGTTTGCGGCATACAACATGATGCCCTTAGGACTTGTTTTAAAGATGTCAATAGGNAGCAACCTTACTCATATTAATAAAAATGATAATGAATTTGATCAAACATCAAAAGAAATAAAAAAATATTATTTAAATGACGAACAAAAAAAAGCTTATAAATTTTTAGATTATCGAGATGATAAATTTACTGTTTCAGTACTGCAAGGAATAACAGGTTCAGGTAAAACACTTGTATATTTCGAAAGAATAAAAAAAATTATTAATAAAAAAAAACAGGCTTTAGTATTACTTCCAGAAATTTTTCTTACAAATGAATTTAAGTCAAGATTTATAGAATATTTCGGCTTTGAGCCTGCAATATGGCATTCAAAAATTACTCCTAAAAATAAAAGAATAATTTGGAAAGGCATAATTAATAATAAAATAAAATTAATCATAGGAGCGAGGTCTTCTTTGTTATTACCGTTTAATAATCTTGGAATTATAATTGTTGATGAAGAACACGACACGTCTTATAAACAAGATGATGGTGTCGTTTATCATGCTAGAGATATGGCAATATCAAGAGCATCAATTGAAAATATACCTATACATTTAATTACTTCTATCCCCTCAATAGAAACTTTTAACAATATTCAAAATAAAAAATTTAGACATTTTAAGATCATTAAAAGATATAATAATTACCCATTACCGAAAACAAAAATTATAAATTTAAATATTAAAAAAGTTAAAAACACTTTTATTGATTTAGAAACTATAAAGTTAGTTAAATTTTTCTTAGATAAGAAGCAACAAGTATTATTTTTTTTAAATAGGCGAGGTTATGCACCTTATTTAATTTGTAAAAATTGTGGTTACAAACAAACTTGTCCTAATTGTTCAATGTATTTAACTTTTCATAAAAATAAAAATAGGGCTATCTGCCATCACTGTTCACATGAGAAAGAAATATTTAGAATTTGTAATGATCAGAAAAATTGTGATTTTATTATGTATGGACCAGGAGTTGAAAAAATATTTGAGGAAGTTGTTAAAACTTTTCCCTCTTATAAAGTTGAAATTTTTTCAAGTGATCACATGAGAAAAAAAGATCAAGTCGCATCTTTATTTAATAAGATAATGAACAATAAAGTAGATATTTTAATTGGCACCCAAATGATATCGAAGGGTTTTAATTTTCCAAAATTAAACTGCATTGTAGTTATTGATGCAGATTTTTCTGGAAGAGGTTACGATCTTAGAACTACTGAAAAGAATATTCAATTATACCATCAATTAAGCGGAAGAGCAGGTAGATTTAGCTCGGACTCATTAATTATTTACCAGACCTTGACTCCCCAGGATGTTACTTTAAATGAATTAATAAAAAATAATTCTGATGAACTTTTAAAAAAAGAATTAATTTTAAGAAAAAAAAATTTATTGCCCCCCTTTTCAAGACTAATTTCAATAATTGTTTCCGCCAATTTACATAGTGTTAGCATTGATGGCGCTAAAGAAATTAAAAATCATTTAAAAAAAATCAATGAAATCGAAGTGATGGGTCCTGTTGACTCCCCGTTATTGAAAATTAAAAGGAAATTTAGGTCCAGACTACTAATAAGATATACTGGAAAGACTTTGATACAAAAAAAAATTACAAAACTGCTAAATACGCTGAAAATATCAAAAAAAATTAAACTTATGGTTGATGTTGATCCAGTCAATTTTGCATAATTATCAAATCGCAACTTGATCAAGATATGTTCATATGATACCAAACCTTCATTATTTCACATTAATACCAAACATTAAATGAGCGCAAAAAAATCTTTCTCCACAGAAACTTCAGAAAGGTACTCGCGCGCTTTATACGAAGTCGCTAAAGAATCTGGCGAACTAGAAAAAGTAGAGGGAGATTTAAAAAATTTTGAGTCGATGGTAAAAAACAGCATTGAAATCAATAACTTTATACACAATCCAACTCAAAGTGTAGAAAATCAAAATAGTTTAGTTAGTTTATTATCTGAAAAGTTAAATTTTTCTAAAAATTTAAAGAACTTTTTCTTACTTTTAATTAAAAAAAGAAGAATATTTTTCGTATTAAAAATTATAAATAACTTTTTAAAGTTATGCTCAAAAAAAAGAGGTGAGATAAAAGCATTTTTAATTTCATCCAAAGAACTAACAAAATCTGAACTAGAAAATATAAGTAATGATTTATCATTATCGATGGGATCAACTATAAAATTTGAGTATAAAATTGATAAAGAACTTATAGGAGGTCTAAAGCTGCAACTTGGTAGTTTTATGATCGATACATCTATAAAAAATAAGTTGAAAAAATTTGAACAAAGAATGTTAGAAATTTAAAATGGCCATAAATCCCTCAGAAGTAACAAAATTATTAAAAGACCAGATTAAAAATTTTGGTGAGAAAGCTGAAGTTTCAGAAATTGGAAAAGTTTTATCTGTTGGGGATGGTATTGCCAGAGTCTACGGCTTGGATAATGTTCAAGCGGGTGAAATGGTTGAGTTTGATGACGGTTCTAAAGGAATGGCATTAAACTTAGAGAACGATAATGTTGGTGTAGTTATTTTTGGAGATGATAGAAAAATTAAAGAAGGTGACACAGTAAAAAGAACTAATGCAATTGTGGATGTGCCTGTTGGAAAAGAACTTCTGGGAAGAGTTGTGGATGGTTTAGGAGAACCTATAGATGGAAAAGGAGCAATATCCTCTAAAGAGAGAAAAAGAGTAGAGGTAAAAGCACCTGGTATTATTCCTAGACAGTCAGTAAGCGAACCTATGCAAACCGGATTAAAGTCAATTGATTCTTTAATACCTGTTGGAAGAGGGCAAAGAGAATTAATTATTGGAGATAGACAAACTGGAAAAACTGCAGTTGCAATTGACGCAATTATAAATCAAAAAAAAATTAACGAGTCTTCAGATGAAAAAAAGAAATTATACTGCGTGTATGTAGCTATAGGACAAAAACGTTCAACCGTTGCACAAATTGCTAAAACATTAGAAGAGGCTGGAGCATTAAAGTATACGACAATAGTTGCAGCAACGGCATCTGACTCTGCACCTTTGCAATTTTTAGCTCCATACACAGGATGTACAATAGGAGAATACTTCCGTGACAACGGTATGCATGCACTAATAGTTTATGACGATTTATCCAAACAAGCAGTAGCTTACAGACAAATGTCACTTCTACTTAGAAGACCCCCAGGTAGAGAAGCATATCCTGGTGATGTTTTTTATTTACATAGCAGACTTTTAGAAAGAGCAGCCAAGCTAAGCGATGCAAATGGAGGAGGTTCTTTAACAGCATTACCAATAATTGAAACTCAAGCTGGAGATGTATCAGCGTATATTCCTACAAATGTGATATCTATTACAGACGGGCAAATTTTTTTGGAAACAGAATTATTTAATCAGGGAATAAGACCAGCTGTAAATGTTGGTCTATCTGTCTCACGTGTAGGTTCAGCTGCACAAACTAAGGCAATGAAAAAAGTGGCAGGATCAATTAAATTAGAACTCGCACAATATAGAGAGATGGCCGCATTTGCCCAGTTTGGATCAGATTTAGATGCATCAACACAACAATTGTTAAATCGCGGTGCTAAATTAACTGAACTTCTTAAACAAGATCAATATTCCCCAATGACAGTAGCTGAACAAGTTATATCAGTATTCACAGGGGTTAAAGGTTATCTCGACGATGTGGAACTAGATAAAATTAAAAAATTTGAAAATGATATTATTGAAAAGATTAAATCTGACAAGCCAGAAATAATTGACTCCATTCAGTTAACAGGAAAATTAGAAGAAGATACTGAAAAAACTCTAATACAATTAATTGAGGATTATAAAAAATAAACAATGCCAAGTTTAGACGATTTAAAAAAAAGAATTAAAAGTGTTAAATCAACACAAAAAATTACAAAAGCTATGAAAATGGTAGCAGCTGCAAAGTTAAGGAAAGCTCAAGAAAATGCGGAAAGAGGAAGACCTTATAGTCAAAAAATGCAAAATATTATTTTAAACCTTACCAGGTCTATAAATGATCCACAAAATGCTCCTAAGCTTTTAATTGGTACTGGTGATGACAAAAAATATTTGTGTGTCGTTTTAACAGCNGATAGAGGTTTGTGTGGNGGTTTTAATTCNAATATTTGTAAATTAGCTAAGATTAATTTTAAAAAAATTCTTGGAGAAGNCAAAACACTTAAAATAATAACTGTTGGCTCAAAAGGATTAGACCAGATAAAACGAGAGTATGGCAAATATGTTATTAAAAAGTTTTCTTTTAAAGAAAAGAAACAAATTTCTTTTAATGAAGCAAAAA
>JGI20158J14315_10001477_pt1 | contig 17121 bp, 23 predicted proteins | sample COG_08_FD_14315 | JGI IMG/M metagenome (IMG submission 14315)
GGCAAAGAACAAATAGGAACGGAGGGAGATGTATTTTATCAACCTATGAACTTAATTCCAGTCGGCACAGATCCAAGCACAGAAGATAACAGAGAAAGTAATGCTAAAAACTTAGTAAATACAATGAGTAGCATAAAAGATAACTCTGGACAGCCTTATTACACAGCTAAGGAAATTTTAAAAGCAGTTAATGAAATAGAAAATGAGAGAAATTAAGGAATTAATTAACTTGAAAAGGCATTATTTGATAGATCTAGAATACAGATTATCAAAACTTAGGTGGTTATTGTGTAATGTACCCTTATCTAATAATCTTATGCACTTATTAAAAGAAATATTGATGGTTGAATTAGATTTGTGTAAAAACTTTATATCAGAAGAAAAAAGATTACAAAAATTAAACAAAATTTATGACAACTCTTAATTTATCTCAACAATCGGCTAAAACCTTAGATATTGAGAAAAGAAAACTAGAGGCTAGACTACTTTCAGATATAAAAAAAATCTTCCGTAATATCTCAATAGATGCTAGCAATTTATACAAAGCAACTGGCAACTTACCCACCAAAGAACTAGCGAGTAATTACAATTCAGATTTTATAAAAGAGATAAGAGATATTTTCAGAACTACAATTAAAAAATTCGGCTTTCAGATTAGAAAAGATATTGAAAAAAAACACGGTTTATTTTTTGATGCAGAATATAAATCAAAGTTATTAGGATTAGAATTAAAACAAACTATAACAATAGAAGATCAGGAAGTTAGTGAAAAACTAGAAGAGATAAATAATAAATTTGCACAAGAAGCAACCTTTTTTATTGCTAATCAAAGCGAAGAACAAACAGAATATATAGAGGAAACTAACTCAAAGATGTTAGAATTAGCCGTATTAGCAGCATCATTTAAATATGATAAGGATTTACAAAAGTTAAGGGAGGACGGACAGAGTGATTTAATATTTACTAAAAATAAAAACTCAATAGTAGCCAGTAACATAAAAAAAGAGTTAAACAATAAAATTAATAGTAGATCACAAGTAATAGTAGATAATAATGTTGGAATTGCAGAAAGTTGGTCAAGACAAAAAGAGGCAGAACTAATTGACGATGCAGAGCTAATAGGAGCAAATCAACAGATTATAAAATTAAATAAAAAGTGGATCAGTATTTTAGATGCCCAAACTAGGACAGGGAAATTTGACCATGTAGCACCAGATGGGCAAATAGTAGGAGTCAAAGATTTTTTTTTAGTAAGTGGAGAACAATTGTCAGTGCCAAGAGATACTGAAAGGGGGTCTTTAGGTAATAAAATTAATTGCAGATGTATCGCTTCTTATGAAGTTTGAAAACCCTCCTTTAAATCTTTTAAATTAGAATCTTTAAAATTTAATAAACCTTTAAGCCTCAAAATTATTAAATCTTTGTGTAATATATTCCAAACTCTTGGAGGAACTCCATTTATTTGCCAACTATATTTTAATTGAGATGCGTTATTCCATTTATTAGATTCTATAAACTTTTTAACACTACCATCATATAAGTAATTTTTATGCTTATCTAAAATGAAACTTAATAATTGTAAATCACCAGAAAAATTATAATCAATAAATATCATGTAAATTTTTTTTATTTGACAGACAGCTTAATCTTAGTTATATATGATAATAGTTATTTTTATAAAATCAATTAACAAATTTTGCCAACTGATTACCCTAACGCAGGAGATGACAAGAAGATAAGTTTAAATAATAGTAAATATAGTCAATTTGATTATGATTTTTCTTCAAGCTTAAAAGAAAATTATCCAACATTGTGGGGTAAATACTCAACAGGAGGACAAGGAGAGGATAGAACATCTTTTACTGGTAGTGATGCCTTTAATGCTTGGGGTAGATATAAAAAGGGAGATAGAACTGAATCTGTATTAAATTGGATCAAAAGAAGGGAGAAATATTTTGATAGGTTTAAAAATTCTGATAATTCTATTGCTATTGCAGTCGGGTTTTCAAAGTGGGGCGGTTTTACTAATAAATTTAGTCAAAGCCAAATAAAAAAAGTTATTAATCAAGAAAAACTAAAGATTGACGACAAAAAACAAATTAATATGAAAGAATTTAAAACGGTATTACCTTTTGAAATAAAAAAAACAGAGGAAGATGAACTTTATTATAAAATTGAAGGATATGCCTCAACCTTTGGAAATATTGATTTAGGAGATGATATAGTAATATCAGGAGCTTTCAAAAATACTTTAAAAAATACCCCTCATGTACCAGTATTATGGCAACATGATTTAAAAGAGCCTGTTGGCAGATCAACAGAAATGTATGAAGATATCAAGGGTTTATTTATAAAGGCTAGATTACCTAAAAACGATTCTTTTGTTAGAGATAGAGTAATACCTCAAATGCAAATTGGCAATATCCAAGAAATGTCAATAGGTTTTAGAATTAAAGAATCAGATTATGATGCTGACAAAGGAGTTAGACTAATAAAAGAGGTTGAGTTATTTGAATTTTCATTAGTTACAAAAGCTATGAATCCACAAGCAGTAGTTACTTCTTTTAAATCTTTTAATGAAATAAAGACAATAAAAGATATAGAGATTTTGTTTAGAGAAAAGGGTTTTTCTAGGAATGAGAGTAAGACCGTAATTTCTAAAATAAAAGAATTTGCAAATCAGCGAGATGCTGAAGAGCTTAAAAAACAGCGAGAGGCTGTGTTAATGAATGAAATTAATAACGAGTTAAAAGGCTTAACTCAAAAATTTACCAAATTAAATAATATATAAAATGACTGAAATTAGTTTAAACGATGTTCACGGTTCACTAAAAGAACTTAGAACAACTTACGAAAAAGGAGCGGAAAAATTAGATGCTATTGACCTTAATAAGATTAATAAATGTAATGACTTCCTAGATAAGCACGAAGAGAAAAATCAAATACTTGTAAAATCTTTAGAAGCTGAAAAAACTGCTAGGGAAGATTTAGAAAAAAAATATGATGCCTTAGAAGCTCAAATTAAAGCACCTAATGTATCTGGCGACCAAAAAGCAGAGGCTAAAGAGGAATTAAAATCTTTTGATTTATTCATCAGAAAAGGCAATAGTGCAGTGGAAAAATTAGAACTTAAAACTTTAAGAACTGATATTGATGCTGATGGTGGTTTTTTAGTACCAGATCCACTTGAAGGTGAAATTATTAAAAAAATTACTGAAATCTCACCAATAGAATCACTTGCTAGGGTTGTGACTATGGGTTCTAAAACTTCTTCTACTCCTGCTAGGTCTACTCTAGTTTCTGTTGGAATGGTTGGTGAAGCAGTACAAGACACACTTAGTAACTCTCAATATACAGAGGAATTATTGACTGCTAAAAAAGGTCAAGTTACTGTTGCTACTACTGTTGAAGAATTACAAGATTCTTCATATAATATCTTTAATGAAATCTCTACTGATGTTGCTGAGGCTATGGCAGAACTTAGAGGTACGCAATTTGTTAATGGTTCTGGTGTTGGTAATAATATTGAAGGCTTCATGACAAACGCAAATGTTTCTTCAATTAATTCTGGAGCTGCTGATACTTTTGATTTTGATTCATTAATTGAGTTAACTGGTGAGTTAAAAACTGGTTATAATGCAATTTATGGCATGAATAGAAAAAGCATCGCTCATACTAGATCATTAAAAGACGGAGCTAATGCTTATATTTGGAGAGCTGGTAATTTAGGTGCTGGAGTGCCTAACTCAATTAATGGACTATCTTATGCAGAAATTCCTGACTTATCCGACAAAGGAGCTAATAATTTCCCAGTAATTTTTGGAGATTTTAGAAGAGCTTACAAAATTGGTAACAGAATTGGCATGACTATAATCCGTGATGAGTATAGTAGAAAAAGAGAGGGTATTATTGAATTAACTTTTTACCAAAGATTTGCTGGTAAAGTTGTTCTTCCAGAAGCTCTTATTAAATTAAAGTGTGCTGTTTAATAGCAATTTAAAATAATTTTTTTAGATTAAAAAGAGGGGTAAATTTTACCCCTCGACAAAATTAATTTATTATGTTGATAAAAGTAACAAAAACAACGAAGGCCTCACTTGATAATACAGGACGCTTTAATAAAGTTTATGAATGCAATGAGGTTTATGATATTTATAATGAGTTAGCTCAAGTTTTTATAGATAATAATTGGGGTGAAGAAGTTGGAGCAGAAAAGAAAGCGAAAAAAAAGAAAGAGATAGAAAATAAAGCTATAGAAAATATAGAAAACAAATCACCTTTTAAAAAAAAAAAATAATTAATTATGTCGGTAAAAAATATAAATTCTTTAAGCGGAAGTTTACCACTGTTTTCTCGTAATATTGCGTTATCAAACGGACAAACGGACGCAACTGATATTATTGACTTACAAGGCACGGCATTATTAAGTATATATATACCAACTGGATTTACTGGCAATAGTTTAAGTTTTAAAGTTGATAGTAATTTAACAAGCGACAACTTGAAGCAATTCAAAGCATCTGATGGAACTGAAGTAAATATGGCTGTAACTCCTGATACTTGTATTGGAATAGTACCTATAGATTTTGCTGGGGTCAGATTCTTACAAATAGTTAGTAATGTCTCGCAAGTTGGAGATATTGAATTTATAATTAAAGCTAGGAGAGTATAATGTCTAATAAAATATATAAAAAAAAAGCCACAAGATTAAAAGATTACATTTTAATTACTCCAGCTGCTAGTTTTCCAGTAACATTACAAGAAGCTAAAGACTATTTAAAAATAACTGGATCTGATCAAGATAACGAAATTAACCAATTAATAGCAACAGCGACAGATATTGGAGAAAAAATAACAGGCAGAGATTTTATAAACAAAACCTATAAAGGATTTTTAGACTGCTTTCCTAATGGTTGTACAGGCATAGAAATAAAAAAAAGTAGATTACAGACAATAACTTCTTTTCAATATTTTTTAAATAACATATTAACCAACTTTAATTCATCAAATTATTACACAACGCAAAGTAATGATTATTCTACCATACTTTTAAACAGTGGCTCAAACTATCCTGACGCAGACGACAGACAGCAAGCGGTAGAGGTTACTTTTATTGCTGGCTATGGCAATACTGCCAATGATGTACCAGACACAATTAAAAAATCTATTTTAACTCATATAGCTTACCTATTTGAGAATAAGGGCGATTGTGACACTTGCGGAAATGATGAAGTAACTAGAAAAATATATCAAACTTATGTAATAGCTAGTTTATTTTTTAGAATAATATGACTTGTAAAAAGATAACAAAGCAAGCTAACAAGGTATGTATAAAAGATTTAAATAAAAAAATTAAAATACAAATTTCAACTTTTATTGACTCTAATACACCCAACCAGCAGTCTCAACTAGGATTTACAGACATATTAGACCCTTGGGCTATGATAAAAACATTTAAAACTCCTAACTTTCAAGGCGGAACTAATGTCAGTAACTCAAATACTCATCAATTTATAATTAGATATACTACTATTGATTTAGAAAGAGAAATATTTATTGAATATAATAGTAAAAAATTTAGAATTGACTCTATAGAAAACATTGATGAAGAAGATAAATATTACAGTTTAATTTCTATTGAAAGGGGTGATCAATCCAAAAATGCAAATTTAAGATGATTAAAGTTATTGAGAATCCAGAAAACAAAAAAACAATGGACGCTTTAATGAGGTTACCAGCAGAAACAGAAAGACAAATGAGAAGAGGACTTTATAATAGTGGTAAGATGTTGTCAGATGATCTTAAAAAAGAAATAACAAAAAAAGGTAGAACAGGAAGAGTATATCAAATTTACACTGGGTTGGGAGGAAGGTTGCTAAAGAAACCTAAAAATCATAGAGCCTCAACACCAAACGAGATGCCAGCAGTAATATCAGGAGATTATAGAAAGTCTATCGGCTTTAGGGTGTTAGGTTCTTCTAAAATGGAATTTGGCTCTGGTGGATATGGAAAGGCGGTGGATTATGCAGAATATTTAGAAAATAGAAATCAACCACTAGGAAAAACAGTAAGAAAATTAAAAAATCAAGTAAATACTAATATTTATAAAGAAATAAACAAAGGTATGAAAAAATTTAATATAAAAGTTAAGAAGTTTTAAAAATGCGAGGACAAGAAATAGTAGACAGATTAAAACAAACATTACCATTATACACTGATGATTTTTCAATTATTGGTAATATAAATACATTATCCAGAAGTGGCACAACTATCACAGCAAACGCACCATCGCACAACCTAACAACTAATAATTATATTATAATTAGAGGAGCAAAAGAGCCTATAAACCTATTGTCTATTACAAGAAATGGAAATATAGCAACGGTAACCAGTGCAACGGATCATAAACTATCTGACCCTAGCAAGTATGCAATAAATCAATTACCATTATTTATTGAAATATCAGGTACAACTCCATCAGAGTATAACGGATTTTTTAAATTATTATCTGTCCCTAACTCAACAACTTTTACATTTAAAATATTAACAACACCAGTAGATGCGACTGTATCAGGCACTTTATTATTGAACGATTTTGACGGATACAATAGATTTCATAAAGTAACTGTTTTAGATTCTGATAATTTTACCTATACAACAACCAACTCAAATTTAGGAACACCAGCACAAGGAACAATAGAATTTTCATCAGCTAGTAGAATTGATAACGCGGCAACACCAGAAAGGGCTGAGCAACATTTTATAGATGTTAGTAATAATAATAGAATGTATATTATTTTGGGTGATAAACTTTCTTACAAAGACGGAACTATAGCAACTGATATTACGGCCAATAAATATAGTGAGCAAGATTTTTACTTAGATACGCAGCAGGAATTTTCAATCTTTGTCTTTATACCATCTATAAATTGTGTAGCTGGTGGAAATCAATCAGATTTAGCTAGAAGTTATGAAAAATCAATTTTAAAGGCAATAGCTAATTATGAATTTACTAGTTTACTGCTGGAAGAAAAATATAACTCTACAACATATATAGGAAATACTATAGAGCTATATGATACAGCAAAATATGTTCATAGATTTGATTTCTCGGCTAGGGGTAGAATTACAGCAGAAGATACGGCAGAATTTGATGCAGGTGTTCCATTGCAGTCAATAGGTGGAGCATATAAAGAAAAAGATTTAGATTTTTTAGCCAGAACAAGGTAAATTTTTTTTATTTGACAACCGTTACATTTTATAATATCAATATAATATATAATTTAATATTTTTCAAATGAGAATAAAAATTCTAAAAAAAATAAAAAGTAATTTAGAAATCGGGAAAATTATTGAAATTGAAGATAAAAAAGGCATACCAACAAATCAATTTTGGAGGGCTAGGTTAAAAGATTCTAAAATTGATAATTGTATTGAAATAGTAAAAATAAAATCTAAAAAATAATGGCTCAATCAAAACCAGTAGTAACAGCAAACATATTATCAGCTAGACAAAATCAAGGAGTTGATGAAAGATCTATCCTTGTTATAGGGCAGTTAATCAATGGCACTGCTTCAAGTGGTGAATTGATTGAAGATTTAATTAGTGAAACACAATTTAATAATGCTTTCGGAAGAAAATCGCACATTGCTAAGGCAGGACGAGGATTAATAAACAAGTTATCAATTTCAAGAATAAAACCAAAAGTAGACGCTATAGGTTTAGCAGATAATGGTACGGCAGTTGATGCAACTGGTTCAGTTGCTTTTTCTGGAACTGCAACAGAGGCAGGAACTATTACAGTTTACATTGATTCGATTAAAAATGGTAAATACGAGCTAGCGGTTGCAAGTGGAGATACAGCAGACAGCATTGGCGCATCTTTAGAGGCTAAAATTACAGCTAATTTAGATAGCCCTGTCAGCGGATCAAATACCACTGGTACAGTTACCATAACAGCTTTAAATGGTGGTACGGAGGGCAATGATATTGATATTAAATATAATGGAGTTGTTGCAGGAATAACAACTACTTTATCTGCCATGTCTGGAGGAGCTACTAACCCAGTATTGACCACTTTATTTGATGTAGTAGCAGATAAAAGATATACAACTATTGTTTATCCTGCATCTTATGGAACAGCGACATTGACAGACTTCTTAGAGCCTAGATTTAATGTTGATGATAATATCCTAGATGGTGCTGGTATAGTTTCAAAAAAAGATACTTATGCCAACTTAAACACAACTTTAGACGCTTTAAATTTAAAAACTTTGATTTATAGACCTAATAAATTAAATTCTGATTCTGATTATAAGGGTGGTGGTATTTTTGAAAGCTCAATAGTTATAGCTTCTAGATTAGCAGGAGCAAGAGAATTGAGATTAACGACGGGGTCAAATACTTCTTCAATAGTTACTAACGGTCAAGCAACTGGCGGCTCGTTCTTCTCTTCAATTCCTTATGCAAATACTCCTGATATTGGTTTACCAGTAATTCCAACAGGAAAAGACTTTACAAATGCTGAATCTTTAGAATTAAAAAATAGTGGTGGATTTTTAGCTAGAAATAATCCTAGTAATACAGTTTTAATTGATGGTGAAGCAGTAACGACTTACAAGACTGATATTTTAGGTAATTCAGATAATACTTTTAAATTTTTAAATTTTGTAGATACTCTTTCTATTACTAGAGAATATATTTTTAATAATGCAAAGTCAGATTTTGCACAAAGAGTATTAACTACTGGCAATATTCAATCTGGATCAGCTCAAGTAAATGCTCAATTAATTATAACTACTTTTATGGGTTATTATGCTAATTTAAGTGGCTCAAACGGCAATACAAATTACTTAACGCTTATAAATAGCGAAGAGGCTAGAAAGTCCTATAAAGAAGAAATAGAAAACAGTATTAAAATAAACTTATCAACTGGAACTGTAACTATAGATCAAATAGCTAATATAGTTTCTCAATTAAGAAATATAATAATTAATATAACACCAACTTTTGAATAATGGCAAATAATAAAATACAAGTAGCAATTAACGGTAATGTAGTAGCTTATGAAGGTAATATTACATATTCGTTAGGTAAAAATACAACAGTTTTTAATCCTCAAACAAATGGTAAATTATTAAAAACAGTTGATATATCAAGTGCCATTGGTTCGGTTACAATACCAGTAAGATGCACCCCTGAAAATGTAGAATTATTTAGAAGTTTTGAATCTCAAGAAAATGTAATTCAAGTAGGCGATATTTCTTTTTCTGGAATGGAGTATGAGATTTTTCCTGATATTCAAGATTTAGAAGTTATTGATTTTGTTTTTAAAGGTAATCCAGCAGTATAATGGAAGATTTATTTGAGTTTAAATTATCACAGTCAATAAATACCTCTATTGGCAATGAATTAAAAGATATTGATACTCTTTATTTAAAATGTTTTAATATTGCAGATCATAGAAATATTACAGTAATACTAAGAAATGAATTGAATATTTTAGTTAAAAAATCTGATGCAATAATAATATCTAGTTTGGGAAAAGAAATTTTAGAAAATATAGATAACTTACCAGATGATACTAAGCAAGATTCTGTAAAACCTGATATATCAGAATTTATACTAGATAAATTAGTTAGTGTCGAAGGTAAAACGGCAGAGTTATTTCGCAATAAATTTATTGAGTTTTTTAAAATGAAAATTTTATTTAAAGATGAACTTTTAACTCAATCAGCTAATGACATAGATATTTCTAAAATATCAATAGAAGACATTGAAGAACTAATAGCAAAATATATAGAGGTTTTTTTTCTGCCTTTATGGAAGAACCGTCTAAAATGGCTGAAACAATTTGGTTAATAGCTTATAGATATAAAGGCGGGGTATCGGTTCAGTGGCTAGAATCACAGCCTATTAGCTATGTTTTTAGATTATTGAATAATCTTAATAAAATAGTTAAAAACGATAATGCGGTATAGATATGAGTTTTAAAACAAGCTATATATACGATATAGTAAACAGAATAAGCCCAGAAATAAAAAGAATTAAAAACGATATAAAAGATAGTAGCAGAGATATAGCTAAATCAACCAAGAATATGTCCAGATCATTCGGGGGATTTAAAAAAAGCATCCAAAGAGCTAGAGTATCACTTAAAAAATTAAGAAGAGATACCAAAAGATTTGCAAATGAAAATAAAGGAAAAATAAAAGCTGGTATAGTGGCGGGAGCAGTAGCAGCCTCAACCTCATTCGGCATCATGGAGAAAGGTTTAGTAAATGTATTAAATCTATTAAATAAAGATGACGCATTAAAATTCGCAAAAAAACTAGAATTACTACAAAAAGAGGCGGTTTTAGCGGGATTCACTATGGAAGACACTAACCAAGGTTTATTTAATCTTATTTCATCAGTTGGAGTAGGTAGTAACACACTAGAAACTTTTGCAAAGGCTCAAATATTAGCTAAAGGCGGTGCCTCTGACCTCGGTAGTGTAATTAACGGTCTTGGTAAAGTCTTGAACTCATTCGGAAAAGATACAGCTAATGTAGATGAGATTGTAAACTCATTTTTTACAGCTCAAAAATTTGGTACAACTGATGTAGGAAAATTAGCGGCAAACATAGGAACGGTTAGTGGTTCGGCTAAGGTGTTGGGATTAGATATAAAAGACACTTTATCAATATTAGCTATATTGGCTAATACACTAAAAAGTACAGAACAAGCCTCCACCTCATTTACTGCCTTAATGACTTCTTTATCTAATCCACCTAAAGAATCAGAAAAATTACTAAAACAAATAGGAATTACAACAGGAGCTACAGCAATTAAAGCTAAAGGATTTGTTAATGTATTAGAGGAGGTTATGTTTGCCTCCAAAAAATACCCTGATATAATCGGAAAAGCCATAACCTCGGAAGAAGCTAGAAAAACCGCTTTAAATCTAAGTAGTGAATCAATACAAACAATAAGAAAATCGATTAAACAAATTTCAGAGGATACTAAGAATGGAACAGGATTACAGTCAGCCTATAACGATGTATTAGATACTCAAGCAGACACTTGGGCGAGGTTAAAAGGGTCTGTTAAGGTCTTCGGGTCAACATTGGGCGGCGTGGTATCGACTCCATTAAAAGCTACATTAGATATATTAACACAACTACTAAATGGAATTACTGCTACTACAGATGCCATTGACTCTGTAATAAAAATGGCTAAAAAATTACCAGACTCAATCGGCTCTTTTAAAGACGAGAGAAAAAAACAAGGATTAGGCTTTTTTGAAGCTGTTGGAGTAGCTGCTAAAGAATTTATTAACCAAGGTAATGATAACTTTAACAAAAATGTACAATTTATAGAAAATGCGAAAAAGGAGAAAATTCAAATAGAACTTATTAACAAAATTGAGGCTAGTAGTAATAGTACAATAAAATCAGAAATAAAATCCTCTGGAAACGCTATAGTAAATAATGTAGCTAGAAACCCCTTACTTTAATTTATGACTTTTAATATATCAAAATTACCAGAAGCGAGTTATAACGATGTGAGATTTTTGTATCAATCATCATCAATAGGAGGCGGTAGAAAGACTGTAACTCATGAATATCCAAACTCTGATATTAGATTTGTTGAAGATTTGGGGGGCTTAAGAAAAACATATAACATAGAGGCAGTTGTTGATAATAACAATAATAATAATCAGAGGGATCAGTTAATTAATGCTTTAGACTCTAAAAATATATTAGGTAAATTTGTACACCCCGAATATGGAGCAAAAAATGTGAAATTAATTAACTACACAATTAATAACTCTAAAAATCAATTAGGTATTACAACTTTTTCAATAACCTTTGAGGAGGCAGATTTACCAGTTAAGGGAGAAGTAGAAAGTAATACTGGATTTTTAAGTAATTTAAGAAATATAGCTGGGGAAAATGTATCTAATAAATTAGCTAAAGGTTGGAAAACTTTTACAACAGTCAAAGAGGGCTTTGATAAAACTAATAAAATTATAAAAGATACAGGAAGAGAAATAAAAAAAGTTGCTGGATTGGTTGCTGGTGCTGGTGACGGTATTAATGATTTTACAACCTCTATTAATGAAATTGTTAATAATTCTCAAGCGTTAGTTAATTCTCCTTCAATTCTTGCACAAAGACTAACAAACTCTTTTAATGCTTTAGAGGTTGCTTTTGATAATGCTCAAAATGTTTTTGATTCTGTAAAGAATTTAATGCAATTTAAAAATGACACAGTGCCAACTGGTAATAGTAACACAAGAGATAATATTTTAGAAAATCAAAGACTTACTAATAATTTAATTACCGTCAATAGTTTTGCCATTGCTTACAATCAAGCATCTCAAGTAGATTATAAAAATCAAAATGAGCTAAGTAATAATATTAAGATATTAGAAGATAATTTTAAAAATATATCAGGATTAGATAGAGACAGCCTCCTAGAGCTACAAAGAATAAGAATTGAATTTCAAAAAGTAATCAATGATTTATCAATATCACTACCTAAAGTATCTAACTTTGAAACTAATAAAATCCCTTTAAATGTTTTAATATATCAGCTTTATGGATCTTTAGATAAAAAAGAAGATTTAAAAGAACTAAATAAATTTAAAGATACAAGCCAGATTGAAGGAACTATTAAAATATTAAGTAATGAATAATGTAATTTTTTATGAAATTAATGGTAAAAAATACGAGGGTGTAACTTCTTTTCAAGCTACTGACTCGGTTGTTGAGTTTGGTAAGTCTTTCTTAATAACAGTTACCGTAACTAGCGAAATTACTCCAAGTTTACTAAATATATCAACTCAAGATGAAATAAAAATATTTATTGATGATAATTTAATTTTAACAGGATTCATAATAAATAAAAATATAAGTTACGATTCTTCATCTCATATAATAGCATTTGAGGGTGCAGATAAGGCGACTGATTTAATAGATAGTAATATTGTTCAAAAAAGCTATAAAATAAGAAACTTCCCTAAATTAATAAATCAAGTTTTAAAAGATAATGGCTATAATTTAAAAATTATTAATAATGTTATTAACTTGCCTTTATTAAGCGAAAAAGAAGAGATCCATACAGAAAACCAAGAAACTATAATTGATTTTTTATTTAGATACGCGCAGAAGGTGCAAGTGTTATTAACAACTAATCAAAATGGCGATATAGTAATTACTAGAGAAGATAAATTAGGTAATATAGGCAATGCCACTAATGAATTAAGCGGCACTAATAATAATATTATTTCTGCTTCTTTTAGAGACTCGACAAAAGATAGATTTAATATAGTTGAAGTTTTTTCACAAGACACAAATGAGTTTCACACAGAACAAGCATCTAATCAAAAAGGGCATGCTACTGATAATGAAATTAGGTCACCAAGAAGAAAAAGAGTTATATTTTCTAACCCAACCAAAACAAAATTTTTAAATGATTATGCTAAGTGGTTTATAAACATAAAGAAAGCCAAAGGCAAAAAGTATAATATTAAGCTTCAAGGTTATTATGGAAAAAGTTTATGGAGATCAAATAATCTAATAAAAGTAAAAGATGATTTTACTGGATTGAATGGGGAGTTTTTGATTGAGGGTGTTAGTTATTCAAAATCCATTAACGGATCATTTACAGACTTAATAATTGTTGAAAAGGGATCTTTAGGAGTCGATCCAAGTTTATCTATTTAGGCTTTTACCTTAGATTGACCAGCAGAGTTTATATTTACTGAATAAGTGCCTGCACTACTACCACTAGGGATAACAACTTCCATATTAGCATTTTCATTTAATACAAAAGAAGTAGCATCAGCCAGATCAATTTGATTTGCATTAATTGTAATATTACTATTTGCAGTAATATTAAAATTTTCCATCACCTGACTAATGTTTTGGTTAGTAGTAATTTCTATATCTCCATTCTGTCTAAATACTATTTTACTATTTTCCACAGATGGATTTTTTATTTGTAATTCACCGTCAATTAAATCTGTTGGCTCTAATGGTACATTATATGGAATACCAAAAATGTTAGTTTTACTGCCTAAAGAAGATAAAAGAATAATTTCACTTGTTTCATTTAATTTAGCTTTAGAGTAATAACCGTAAGGATACAGAATTTGTACATTATTAAGAATTTGTCCATTGAGCGTAATAACTTCCCCTTTTCCTTCTTTGGTAAATCTTTTAAGAAACCCCTTTTGAATCATGTAAATTTTTTTTATTTGACAAAGCTACTATTTTTTAGTACTTATAAAGTATAAAGAAATATTTTTTATTGTCAATATGACGCAAGATATAAAACTTTTCCAAGATGGAAATAACAACTGGGATATAAGCTTTGAAAATGGGGACTTTTCTCTAACACAAGGGTTAGATACCTCAATTTATATGAGTATATTTTGTGAAAAAAGAGCTAGTAACAATGAGGTGTCAAACTCTATTTTAAGGCGAGGGCATTTTACTAATGAATTTTCAAGAGTAGAAAATTTTGAAGTTGGGAGTAAATTATGGCTTTATATTGAGCAAGCTAGAAATACTGAACAAAATACATTTTTAATTGAAGATTCTTTGAAAGATGGATTGAGATGGTTAATAGATCAAAATATTGTTAAAGATATAAATATTTCAACTAATTTTAAAGGTTCTAAATTACAAATAAATATTGAGGTTATAGGTAAATCTCAAGAAAATACAGAAAATTATAATTTATTAATAAATACTAATTAATGCCAGTCGCAAGAGATACAATTACAGAAATAGTAGAAAGAATGGTGAGCGACTTAGTATTATCTATTAATACTGGTCAAATAGATACCTCTAAGCACATTGACCCAACTATATTAAATAGTTTTTCAAGGGGACTTGTAGAGTCTATTGCTGGTGGTATTGATAGTAATAATGATTTAACAGAGCAAGTATTACAACAAATATTTATACAAACCGCTACAAATCAATTTTTAGAAAGGTGGGGAGTTATTTTTGGTATAACTAGACAACCTGCAAGTAAAGCCGTTGGCACTTTATCATTTACAGGATTATCAGGCGGATCAATTCCAGTAAATACATTATTAACTAGATCAGATGGACAAGAATATATAACAACTTCATCAGGTACTATTTCAAGTCAAACTATAAATATTGTATCAATTACTAGAGTTGGCACAACAGCGACAGTCACTACAGTATCTAATCATAATTTAGGTACTGGTCAAATTTTAAACTCAATTCAAGGAGCTGACCAAACACAATATAATCTTTTAAATGTTACTATATCAGTTATTTCTAATAATCAATTTACTTATCAAGTAGTAGGATCACCAGTAACACCAGCAACAGGCAGTATAACAGCTACAGAAGTTTATACATTTATTCCAGTGGAAGCTGGTAATTTTGGAAGCTTACAAAATAGTGGCTCTGGATCGAGTTTTACATTAGCAAGCCCAATATCTAATGTTGATGATTCTGCTATAGTAACTTTTAATGGAATAGTTGGCGGTATTGATATTGAATCAGATGAGAACTACAGAATTAGAATTTTAGAAAGAACTGCTAATTTTACTGCACCATTTACAAAGTCAGGATTACCAATTTTTATAAAACAATTTACAACTGGCATTACTAGGATTTGGATTAAAGAAGTAACTCCAGCGGCAGGATCAACAGAGATTTATTTTGTTAGAGATAATGACACAAATATTATTCCAACTTCTCAACAATTAATAGATGTTAAAAATCTTATAATTAGTGGTAATAACTTAACTGACGGTATAAAACCTGCAAATATGTCAGATAGTGCAGTTTATTTATTAGCGCCAACTGCCGTAACCGTCGATTTTACTTTTTCCAGTCTTTCACCAAATACTGAAAATATGCAAAAAGCAATAACTAATTCATTAACTGACTTTTTTAAATCAGATCAAATTATATTAAGTCAAGATGTTTTAGAGAATGAATATAGTAATGCAATATTTAATACTTTAGATAGTAATGGTAATGTACCAACATTTACATTATTATCTCCTACAGGGGATATTTCAATAAATAATGGAGAGTTGGCAATTCTTGGTAATATAACTTATTCATGACTATATTTAACGAAATAACACAGACACAGCAAGCAAACATTTTATCTCAATATGTAAGAGATGATAGATTACACCAAGCTAAAAATAAAGACAATTCTAATTTAAGAAAAATACTATTAGGGCTAGCTAGTGAATTTGTAAGATTTAGAGATAAAGCAAATCTTATATATGATGAATATAATCCTAAAAGTACAACGGATTTTATAACAGAATGGGAAACGCAAGTAGGTATTCCTGATGACTGCTTTAGTAATACAGGAACTTTAGAAGAAAGAAGAACTAATATATTATTAAAATTAGCTGGAATAAACACAACCACAGCAGAACAATTTAAAAATATAGCTTCTATTTTAGGATATAATATTTCTGTCAGTACTGGTATTGATACTTCTGTATTTCCTTTACAACTTCCTTTCATCTTAATTGATCAAGTAGAAGCACCTTTTACAATAGTGATTACTTTACCAGCTAGTGAGCAGGCTGATGGCCTTCCTTTGGAACTGCCTTTTACTTTAACAAGTGAAGCACCAGAAATATTGCAGTGCTTGTTTAATAAAATAAAACCTGCTCACTGTAATATAATTTTTAGATATAGTTAATATGACAAAATTTGATAACAAAATAAACGGCAATACTGTAAGTGCTGATGAATATAATAACATAGTTGGAGCTCCAAAGAATTTAATTGAAAATTCTGGACAAACGATTGACTCAAGTAATACGCAACTATCAAAGGCAGTTGCAAACTATGTAGCATCTGGTTCTTTTTATACTGATTCAGGTATTGCAAACGCTTATGTTTTAAATACCACTGGTTCCTTTCAAGCTCCAACCGAATATGTTGATGGTATGGAAATTCGCTTTAGAACAAGCAATACAAATACAGGAGCATCAACTATCAATGTTAATGGGTTGGGTGCTAAGAATATTAAAAATTCTGATGGCACAACTGATATTTTAGCAGGATTTATTTCAAATAATAGAGATATTTCACTAAGATTTTATAATGATT
>JGI20158J14315_10001482_pt1 | contig 17082 bp, 9 predicted proteins | sample COG_08_FD_14315 | JGI IMG/M metagenome (IMG submission 14315)
TGCATTCCCCAGGGCCTGCGTGAGGTGTTCTTCATCAATCTTCCGCGGATTAAAACATGCAACGGCGACTGCTGGAAGATTCACAGAAACCAAAGCGTCCCCAGACCAGGTATTTGCAGCGAGCAGGATTCCCATGGTGACAAAATGAAAGTTCTTCATTCCAACAAACGCACTTGTGAAATGCAAACTGTCAAACGTGCAGTAATGTCCCCCTGCAAAAAAAAGCTGTAGAGCAAGCACTTGCCATAGGAGTGCGTGCGACACCTCTCTCAGATAACCTCCTTTTACAGTAGCTGATCCAAGTAGGCTGGAATGCAATGCGGCAGCAGACTGCGTGATGGAGAGCACACCCCACAATGAACCACGTTCTCCAAATAGTAGTATAAAGATGCTTAGAAGCGGCCATGTAGTACTGTGTGCGTCGTTCTGAATATCATAGCGCGGAGAACACGTTCCGCCGAGATTCCTGGGTAAAAATAAACCAATCATTGATGCAATATATGAGATCCAGGGCAGAAAGATCTCAGGCAATACAGATGGACCAAAAGTCCCAAAACCCATGAGTCGCAACAGAGCGACAAAACAAGTTCCATGCTTGAATGTAAGAAGACCAACTGACGTTGAGGCTAGAACAACACATGCTCGTTGACCATTCGTGCTTCCCTGAATCATGTCGCGATGGCAAATCCATGGTAATGCTGCAAATGCACTGAAGAACATAGGTCCTTGGACGAAAGCAAAGGGCAACAATCGCACATACCCTGTGCTATGATAAGCTTGCTTCAGCCATGTAGCCCCAAGGAGTTGACAGCCCGCGTTGCACGTTATTGATGCTGCGCCGATGCCTGAATGCAGAGTAGCATCATATCTTCTGTAAGAACTCATAGCTCGGCATAAAAATGAGTTTCGGAGAATTAAAAAGAAAATTACAAATGAAGCAGCAGTAAAGTGAGCTACATCTGCCTCGGCTGAAATGAAACTATTCGATACTCGATAGCCAGATATCAAACTACCGACAGTCAGAAGAAATAGTATTTCCAGGCAAACAGCTCTACTCTCCAACAAGCTGTTAATAGTGACCATTCGACTGGAGATGGATGTCAAAAGCATATTCACCGTCGTGCCTTCGCTCGTGAACGGCAAATACGTCATAGCACAAAATGCCAGTAAGCAGGTTAGGAGAACAACACCTACTGCCATTTTTCTAATATTAAAATGAATCCAACGTTCTCGCGATGTTTCTGCGGCACTGATGAGGAATGCTTCCAGCCATTTCTGGCCGTCATAATCTGATGCTGTAAAGCTCTGCGAAATATTATGAAGGTCCTGCAACCGTGACCAGTCGTCTACAGAGAAAGGGTTCCCCGCCTCTAATGCGTATGTGTTCAAATAGCGCCAGACTTGCAGAGCCGCGCCCCTGAGAGAGCGAAGATACCATTGTTCTATAACATGGTTTATGCATGAAGCAAATGATTCCTGGTGAGATTCAGAGGCAACTGCGACCTCCAGAAATCTCCTCTGGATAGTTCCGAGACTACCGAATGGGATTGGCAAATCGAGGACGGCCGAAAGTGTCGGTGCGAAATCGATCTGCGACATCATTTTGAAACCTCGGACTGCATGCGACTGCGCGCTATTTGCGTCGTTCGAGTTTTGTGTTAGTTTCTGAACAGACGCTGCACGAGGATTGTGTATGAGAAGAAAAGAGTCAGTTTCTGCGGAAGTGCCGCCACCATGATCGCCATGAAGTGTCATTCCATGATCCCCCATGACAATCAGTAGTGCGTTATCAAAGGCTGTATCCGAACTCATTATTGACATGACTGATTTGATGTCGGCATCGATTTCCTGCAACTTCTTTTCCATGGCCTGACTCTCCACTCCATATGTATGCCCCGCATGGTCAACACCAAGGAAATGACCTATAAGAATGTCCCAGTCATTAGGGTATTCAAGTGCTGACAGGAGATGTCGCCTGACACCTTGATCAACGCTGTCGAGATCCCGCACGTTAAAGGATGGATGCGCGTCGACACTTGCGGCAAAGTGGGCGCGATGAAATAGTTCAAGCCAGGTGTCATCTCCAGAAAAGGAGATTCGACGACCAGCTGATGCCGCTTGTGCAATAATGTTGTCCTCAACTAGTTTGGCAGCGCCGAAGCTTTTGCTGATCTCCAAAAATGTAGGAAGACCACCTGTCAAAATGCTTTTGAGACGTTGTTGTGTCGTAGTTGGTGGATCAGCAACAAAGCGGAACAACTCAGTTGTCACTGGTTTCTTCTGTACAATCTCTGCAATTGAACTCAGCGGCGAGTTCCTAGTCCACCTGCTTTCTTCCATATCGAAAGAAGCAGCTGCGAAGTCGAAACGAGCGCCATCGACAATCACCAATACAACTTTATCGATCATAGCGTCGGTCCAGCATTCCGCCTCGCCAGATGATATGTTAGATCCAGGCTGAATTCGGTTGCGTCGGATATCATTTGAACCGGTAGGCTGGAAATCGCAAGTGCTTGTGTTCGAGAGCTGCACTCGTGTAATATAAAAGCCCGAGCCATAAATGAGCAGTGCAAGGGCCTTGCCGACCGCCAGAAGACATAAGAACACAAACAACGGAACGTGTGTGCTACACAACCTTTCTGAAGGGCGGCGAGACCGCGGCATCTGTTACAATTCCTTCTTGAAGTGTGCGCGGGGCTGTTCGGCTGCGGGGCTGTTTTGAGTCAGAGAGACCATTTGAAAGACTGTTTCAACGCTGAGCTGCTCGTGGGGGAGATCTCAGGGCGAGTGCCCTGCCAGAAAATATCTCTCTCTGCGTCGTCTTCAATCGATCGTCTTCAGTCGTGACAACATAACATGGCCAAGACATATTGTGAAAATGGCGGGCACCTTCGTATCTTTTAAGGTCAACCCCCCTAATAATAGAAGAAAAAATATATTACGATTTTTCAACCCGTGACAATATGGTCCCAATATCTCGTATGGAAAATTGGTTAAGATTTTTAATTCAAAAAGCTTCGTAAAAGGTATCTTTAATCTTAAAGGATCGAACGAGGACGGTGGTTCGCTCCTGTGGGTCGGCACAGCCTGAGAGGGATAGATGGTTAATTGTAAAATGCATTAATATAATTACAATCTTAAGCCAATAAAAATAAAATACAAGGACTTATTACATCTTATTACTCACGTATCTATCCCTTAACGATACCAGATCTTACTTGGATCGAGTATTTGTGAAAAAGGTACTCTTGGATTCAGTGACGTGCGTGGGTGAAGGCTTAACCAAGATTTACGAGTTAAAAGAAAAAAAGGAAACCTTGGAATGGGTGAATGTAAGAAGGGCTTAACCAAGATTTTCGAATTTAAAAAAATAAAAATGTCAACAATGATGGAACGAATAGACCGTGATGTTTGATAAACGATACCAGGTGAGTGTGACATTTTTAAAATTTCCCGAAATGTGTAGATGCAAAAATGCGGCTATGCCGAATATCATCCATGCATATTTGTTGTGAGTTATTATTCCGATTTCGGCCCATCACTCCTTTGGTATTCTTACCCGCCCCCGTGTTATGCTTGATCGGCCGGAGCATGTAATAATAGACTATTAAGGGGACGGTATAAATAATACCTTCGAAAACTTACGTTCCGAAGGTACGAAGGTACCTCTTAAGATGTACCTTGGTACCTTCGAAGGTACCTCTTATAATTTATAATATGAACTCATTATTTATTTAACTTTCAGTCAAGCGGGCATTTCAACCGGACACGAGCTACCTCGCAACAGCCGTGGTCTCGACGTGCACGTGGAAGGTAAGTCCACGGAATGAAAGCGCACGTCGGCACATGTTGCGTTCGTTCTTGGAACTTTGGAGGCTCTTCTCAAAGTTATGTTTCGAACAAAACGCGCGGAAGGTCCGGAAATATTTCTCGACAGCTCCCCCACAAACAACCGACGTTGGACATTCGAGAACTTCCGGCTCTTCGCTTTCTTCCAGCTGAGCGCCAGCCTCGCGGGCGAACACTCTCAAAATCCCTGCCACGCCCTGTAGAAGAGCTGAGCCGCATTCAGGATGTAGACGCTTGGGTCAGAGATCGTATGTCGCGACATACGTTTCATACCACCTCGGGGCGACAGGTAGGATTGCCCCTTTCCAAAGTTTGCTTCCATTACTTGATATCTTAAACGTTCCCCCCGATGACATTTGCTATAACTGACGAGCCCTCGCTCCCAAGATTATGGTTTCGGTGGAATCATTAGGTGAGGAGTACAGGGTGACTTTCGAAGTATCAGAGAATATAGCGCACGACAGTGACGGGAATCCTATCTTTACTTCTAACGACCTTCATTTGCACTGGGGAATGCACAGGGAGTGGCTCGATGAGTGGATGTGCTTACCAGATCTTCCTCGGGGATCCGAATACAACGACGATGATCCATGCAAACCAGCTACGCGAACACCATTTGTATATGACGGGGAGGGTTGCGCAGTCGTATTTCGTAATGGATTTCCACTTCGCTTGTCGCGGACTAAGTTTGATGTGCCTGCTTACTTTGCTCCCGTGGAAATCGACTTTGTACTAGTTGAATTGCAGACCGGAACGAACAGGGTGAACGCATTTGACGGGCCGAGAGGAGCATGCAAATGGCCATGTGCATCTTTTGCAGTTCCTATCGGTATGGAAAAAGGACATCCAGTGCCTCTCGGTGCCTCTCGTGCTGCTCCGATTTCAAACGGGGCTGGATACGTGAATTTTGCTTTGCACAGTGCCTTTGCCGAGACAGTTACATTGTTCCTGCAATGGTCTTCGGGCGATGATGCGTCTCCTGAAACTGTGGAAATCGCGCTCAACCCAACAGTCCACAGAACGGGAGACGTATGGCATGTGGCTCTCCCAGTTGGTATCCCCGGCTCAATACTTCCACTACCTGCAAGTTCTGCATGTTGGGAGGGCGGTGTTCATACAGGGACCGACATCCCGGCAGTTCTATATGGATATAAATGCGACGGAGATCCCGCAAGGGGCGGTTGGAGATTTCATCCCGGGATGGTCATGTTTGATCCACGTGCAACTTGTTTGCTTCCCCCTCTGGGACCTTTTCAGGATTCTTTCACACGAATGCCCAAGCTCTTAGGTTCGCTCGCAGATGTGATGAATGGAGGGGCGCAGTACCAGCTAGCATATGATTCCGGACCTAACGAAAAGGCTGTAGCAGGAGTCCGTAAGTTACGTCAAATTCCTGCGCAGGAGATCATCTATGAACTTTCAGTCGCAGACTTCACAAGTCATATAAGCGCTGATCTAGGGAACGTTGAACGGGGAACTTATGCTGGCGTGCTCGCAAAGGTTGATCATATCATTCAAACCGGCGCGACGACTGTCCTACTTCAACCCATCACTGCCAGTGCCCGACGTGTAACTGATGACAATTGGGGTGCAGCGCCTGTTAGCTTATTTGCTCCTGATCCAGAAATGACAACGCCTCATGGCGGAGATGCGCCTTATCAAGTGCGACAGCTTGTCCGCAGCTTACAAGCACGAGGATTGGATGTGCTCGTCCATATGGTTTTGACACACCTTGGTGAAGGCAATGATGCCTCTCCAGAAAGTCACAGCATTCGTGGAATCGATGTTTTTAGCTATTATGAAATGAGTAGCATCGGAAAAGTCAAGTCACATTCATCGATCTCCGGCACCACGCTGCTGAATTTACGGTCGCATGTGACTCGACAACTCATCGTTGATTCACTAAGGCACTGGCGAACAAGTCTCGGCGTGGATGGGTTTCTTTTCAACACAGCTGAAGGAGTTGATACAAGCCTGGTGGGAAGAACCGCTCTGTTGGAGGCAATCGCGCTTGATCCAGTTTTGAGTGGAAAGACTGACTCAGGAGGAGTATCAGCTGCTGTTGAAGTGGCGCAAGGACAGGCAACGAACAAGTTCCTAGCAGGCGGAGGGGTTCGTCTATATCTTACCCCAAACGAAAGCGACGTTGGTCAGATACAGAATTGGGGGGTCCTGGGTGAAAGGAATTCCGTTTTCTTGCGCGACATCAGTAAATATATGGAAGGATCAAATGGGTCACTTGGAGACTTTGCAAGTCGTGTATGCGGAAGTGCAGATCTGATCAAGGGTCGTCGCTCTTCGTCCTTTGGTCATGTTATCAATTCCCTCACTTTCTCCCCGCATGGGAAAACCTTAGCGGATATAGCAAGTGCCCTTGCAGCGCGTGCCAAAGTTCAAACTGTCCCGACTACTGCACATCCACCTAACGAACTCGGTGCAGATACAGTTGGACCATCAGATCTCGTGAAATCAAGGGCGCCGCTCAGGGCAATGCCGCCTGTGCATCCGACGGCCGCAGAGACGAATCTGATGATGCGTTCTTTACTTACAATCCTTTTTAGTGCTGATGGCATTCCTCTGATAAGTGCCGGAGACGAATATGGTCATACTCGTCGAGGAGAAGGCAGCGCCCCGAATACCTGGAAGAATGAAATCAACAGCTTCCGTTGGGATGCTTTAAAACCTGGCACAGCGGGGTATGCAGTATATTCCTTCATCTCAGCACTGAGTGCATTCCGAAGGCGCCGCGCAGACTTATTTAGTTCAGGGGGTGCAAATGTGCACTGGACAGTCATGGACGGGCATACTTCTCCAAGATGGGACGATTCCAGCGCACCTTGTTTGCTGATGTGTCACCGCAAAGCATATGCACCACATCATCATGCGGGGTCGCGAGCCAAGGATACAACAAACCCAACGCAGGATGCAGTCATTGTTTTCAATGGCACGGGGGATCTACAGAGTGCTGAAATTTGTCATCCACCTGATGAGTTTGCATGGGTTAGAGTTGTTGATACATCTCTATCATTCCCCTCTGATTGTACCCTAAGTTATATTGATCTAACAGGAACAAAGGGAAGCTATCTTGTCTCTCCGCATGCTGTGGTGATATTCGAGCTCGCTCCTGCCCCTTGAAGGCTACGCAAACCCCAAGAGAAAATCAAGCAGTTTGTGCAACAGAACAATAGGGAAGGATCTTTACAACCTGGAAATTCGCCGATGATATATCTTGAGGCAAATATGTTTCATGCACCCCATGAAGAGTCCTCTGAAACGCGAAGTGAGCGGATGTATCAATATGATGCATGTGAGGCGGGCAATGTCGGGTGCAGAGGTACGTCATATATTGACGCCTACGATAAAATCAGAGTGACAAAAGAGTTTGTAAGCGGATTTTCTTTCAACAAGTCAAATGGTTGAAAGTTTTTGCCGTGTCTTGGAGGCAGCCCGGATCGACCCTTGGCCTTGTAACAGTGCCCGGACCATGGTCATAGTTATATGTACTATCAGACACGCCAGTAATGGTCCAACTACCATGGCAAATATACTTTCAATCAAAACAGCTTCGTGCGAGGCACAGCACGGCTCCTGATAGGCTGCGAGTTTTATCTTTGGGGCCTGGCCTTGGAGTGCAACGCGGAAGTTAGCACTTGAGTGCACTAGTGCACTTTGTGCAAGTTCGGCGTCGTGACTGTTCGTATTCATGAAGCCTAGCCGATAGAAGTACATCAAATGGTCAGGCAAGGTTGTTGACCGCTGTTCTGAGTGATTCCAACGATCCATGATATCAAGCGGAGCCCTCAAACACTCTCTCAGGATGCGATAACCGTAATAGTCCTTGTCACCATAGACTCCCTCATACGCATCTCTGCATCCAACAAAATATTGGAAGTTGTTTTCACAGACATACCAAAAGGGAACTGGCTCATCAACACTCCAAGTGTCACCAACCACCGGAACAGCACAAAAAGTACCTTCTTCCGTCTTGCCAGCTTTGCGGGCACCATTTTTCTCCTTGAGTGGCAGCGCCTCATGCGCCTGGCCCATCAGATGATATTGAAAACTTTGTGACTTCAAATCTCTAAGAGCAAACACATCTGCAGTTGTGGCTTCAAGGTTCAGACCTTCACCGACGCGTAGGCCCAACTCGTTTTCCCCGAGTGCGACTACTGCTCGGCTAAGCTCGGCAAGCAAAACGAGTACAGAACCAACAAAAGAGGCCGGAATTATCCCAAGAAGTGCACCAAAAATGAGTTCCCTCGTGACGCCTCCAGAATGATAGAATGAACGAATCAACAAAACTCCAAGGTAGCAACACGCAAGCACTGAGCCGTAAATCACTCCTTGAGAGCATCTTCCACAAGATAGAGTGGAGACGAGCACCAAAGCATATTGGATAAAGAAGCTGGTCGAAAAAGTCAATCGCATGTAAGACGGGAAATTCCTTCGTTCGCCGGCCATTGACAGCCACGGGCCGGTTGACGAATCTTGATCGAGCTCGTCCCAACGCACAATTTCAGAGCTCAAGGAATGTTAGGAGCCTTTACTTGTTCAACGATGATAAAAAATAAGAAAGCCATTGGTAATTTCACACGAATTTCAACGTACCCAGGCGAGCTATGCGAGCTCTTGTACTGTAGCCGGTCGACCGAGTCTCCAGCGAGCAAAACGCTGGAAGCGCTTGAGCAGTGGAAGAGTCGTGAAGGAGGACTCAACATCCAGCGTTTTCTCCCTGCACACATATGATTAACGAAAAGTTACGAACGACTATATTATGATATTACGATATATATTACTGACCAATTCCGCGAGTCGATGAAGAAAAGTACTGCAAATCGGTCAGCAGGTGAGCGTCGTAACTAACGCGAACTCTAATTTGGGACTAAACTTATTAGTCAGTTCACTTACGAATGAAGTCACATTTAGTCCCACATTCCAACCCGGTTTTTTTGCGTCGTGTCTCGTTTCATTGACTGGGTACGATTGATTTAATTATCGTACATATGGTATCATAATATTAAATGTAATAATACCTTCGAAGGTAGTGTATGTTCATCAAATATACGGGTAGGAAAAAAGCTGCGCAAAAACTCAACTTCCATTTCATACGAATACGTCCCTGTGACGAATGCATTTGCCGTTGAGTTTGAAGTTTTGCGCAGCTCGAGTGTTGATAATATTATGATAATCCATATTAATACTGTAATATAATAATCAAATTACGAAACTTATTAATAAGAATAATAATAAGATATATAGAGTTATGAAAATTATTGCGAACTTTCAATAATATTAAATATATTATTTAAATATAGAAAACGTACGATATTATGATATATTATGAAGGTAATAACTGTCTACGACCGATGAGATAAAAGTAACTTTATCATCAATTATCCGATCTCAGTGTTAATGAGCCGGAAGAAAGTAAACCTTTCGGTAGTGGCAACAGAGCTGAATACACGCATTCGGCATAGCCTTATCATCCATGTGAACATGCCACGTCTTCCACGGCTCCGCCTTTTGTAGAATGCTCATTATCAAAATAACGTGCGTAGGTATTCTATTTTAAATTGCGGAGTGTTTTGGATTCGCAACAAAGATCATGACGGAAGCGGAACGACTGAAACCGAAAGCAACACTTCACTCGCCTATCTCTTCGGTCGCGGATCTCGCCTCCGAGCTAAGCGGTGCTCTTATCGACTGCCCTCTGATTGATGAGCTGGCATTTTTGCCATCAGCGGCACCTACTGACGTCTTCGGCTTGGATCAATGCTTTCCTTCTGGAGGATTTGTCACAAGTACTGCAGTGCCTGGAGCCTTCCTGTTGGCCGGGAGAAAACTCGCTATCGCTGTGCACATGCTAATGCCATTATATTATTACATCTCAGCGGCGCACAAGCGCGCCTACGCTCAGCATAAAGATGGTGATATCCCTGAAACGGTTTCTTTCGGCATTGATCCGATAACTGGATTGGATACTTTCCGTCTCCTACTCCTTATTAATGGAGAACACAATACGGCGTGGAACGGACTCAGGCGTCGCCTGCTCCATAATGTCGCGGGACTTAGTATAAATGCGTGTGTTGATGTCGCTGTGCGTGAGTTGTGCTTTGCTGAGGCAATTCTTTGTGTGAACCCAAAGGCCACCACATGCTGGGTGTACCGCCGATGGATTCTTAACAATCTGTCTTTCCCCCATACTAATTACGTCACAGGCACGCGGCTCAAAAATATGTTTGCTAATGAGGTCACTATGGTAGAACGCGCCATTCGATTCAGACGACTTAACTACGCTGCATGGACACACCTGAGCCGGTGCAGTAAACATTATTTTTCTTGGTCAAAAAGAACTCTTCTGCCACCAGCTTTTGTTGCAATTCTGATTGAGAGAGTAACCTCTCATACGTGGCGCAACATGATGGACTCGTCTTTATTATATTACCTACAGATGCTCTCGGGTAACTTTTTATTCTCGGAATGTCAATCAATGGTGACCCTTATAACCAAGGTGTTGGAGATTTACCCTGAGAGAGAAGCCGCGTGGACATATCGCAGATTTCTTTCTGCTGCGCTCGCCCACAGCTTGGAACAGCGACTAGACTCAGACACCAATTCAGCCACAGATATTGAGGAACCGTTCATATCTGTGGAAGAGTTGTATTTTGTTTACCATGTTTTGAAAAGAAATGACAATACGCGGCATAAACTTGAAAAAGATAGTTGTGGTTCGGAACCATCATATTACACAGCAGTGTTTGGATTTTGGACTTTAGAATTATCCAGACGCATGTTGATACATACAGCTCTTGGAAAGGACTCGGCATGGATGGTGTCGGCCCTGACAACCAAACGTAAAGCTGTTATTGCTGATATTGCACAACTCCGGACTTGGAATCCTGCAGCAGTATTTGAATTTTAATTGTCGACTTGACAGAAGGAAAATTTTGGGTCCTCATATTCACTCGAATTCATCTACTCAATTCGCACCCGCCTTCAGTGTCTCCCTGTGCATATCGGATTCCTTTTCTCCTTTGGAACCCGGCTGGTACTTGATGTAACTCTTGCTCTTAACCTTTTCAACTTTCCTGCGCGGCTCCACTAATGCCCGCCGCTGCAGACTTTTTAGCCGGTCACGTATCAACGTGTGAGTTCCACTGACTGTTCGGAGGTTGCCAGTGAGCTCCTCTGTTAGTAACACCGGTGCTGGCTCAGATCGGTAAAGGTGTTTCCCTAGCCTGCAAGGAACCTCAGATGCTCTCTCCATTCTGGTCACTTTGCGACGAGCAAGCCTAGCTTGCTGTGCTTCCTCCTCTTCATTTATCTGCAAGTCCAAGTCCTTTAAGCTGCTAATATCTCGGCGCTGGCGTTTGGTCCGTTTGTTTGCCGCATCTTTTGCCTCCTGGTCGTTTCGCCTCTGCCGTTTATTCTTCTGCGCTTTCGACATCTTTCCATCGCGAGTCACTGCTGGATTCTTTGTCCGACTCTGGAGTCCCTCGTTGGCATTCATGCCTTCCTCTTCCGAGTCGCCCTGAGCATAGTGTAGCTCCTCCGTCAGGCTTAGTTCTTTTGTTCTGCCGGGAAATGGTGCCCTTACTGGATTGTACTGGATTTTCAGCATGTCGGAAATCTCTCCCCCCACTTCCTTAGCGATCACTTCTTGCCGTGCATCTTCTGGAGGATTATATGAGCTTCCCGCGGCATCAATGTGCACAGCACTCACTTGTGCGATGCCCACGTTGGCGAGACACGAGCGATTAAAAGTGTCTATCTGGCCACTAGTATTACGAAGCTGGCGCATTCTTGGTTGCAGCGTTTCTGCCGAAGTAGAAGCAGCAGCAAAAACGACCATATTGCTCTCGGGAAGCTTCCGCATTGGTTTGACCTGCCCGCCCCACAGGTCACGCGGCGCCGCTACTTTGGAAGCGTCCGCAAAACTGTTGACTAGACCGTCAAGGGTGAACATCCTGCGTTGTTTGCTCTTGTGCGATAATTTTACAGCCTCGTCAGAGAACTCAGAGACACTCTCAACCCTACGAACCTTTGAAGACGTTTTGCTGGATCTCGAAGAATTCTTCGAAGAAGATGATGCCCTACACTTTCGAGGCAAGGGGACAGGAAAAGGGTGCATTGTCTGCGGCTTCGACAGGAGAGCATCAACCCTAAGCATTCTCGAGCGAGCTTTTTCTTTGGGCGTGCTACTACTGGCTGCATAACCACCGCCGTTATCAAGAAAGAAAATAGTGTCGTCCGGGACTGCATCTGTCAAACCACCTAGCCGGCTGTCTTTGCGCTGTCTGTCCGTGTATTCGGCCTCGCCGAGATCGATCTTTCTGTGTGCGCGTTTAGACGAGCTTTTCCCCCGCATCTTGTCTGGTCTATTGGACTCAACTTTTGTTTCAACACAAAACTGTTTTCTTGCTCGAGAGACCGCCCGTCCCAAAACGCCGCCGCCTGAGATTATTGGGAGAAGCGTCAACGCAAAAACAAAAAACCAATAAACCCTCAAAACTTTAAAGTGCCTAATAAGTGTTATTATTACCTCGCTCGAAGGTCATAATAAATACCTCATTACAAGTTGATTGTAGATGTACGTAGACTATGTAGCTAGTACAAGCAAGTAAGTATTTGATAATAAGCGAAGTGTTACGAATGTAATATAATAAGTGTGACCACCTTTTTTTTCTTGGTTCCCAGACCATCAAATTCCTGTAACTTTTTCGAGCCTTGACCTTCACCAGCTTTTTTTTCATCCTCGGACAGCGCTATTGAGGAGTCCGACAAAGTTGTCAAGCCCGAGTTTCGATTCATGCCCTCGCCATCGAGCAGTCCGCGCGCCCAAACAGATGGCGGATCTTTGCGCCATGAAAACCAATTTTCAAAATCGGGCTTGACAATTTGAAGCGCGGTTCGAGGGCAACGGGAAAACCAGAGTTTTATTTTGTGCAGCGCAAACACTTTGGCTTTATTCAAACTCTAGTGTGCAAGAGTACTCCTATGAGCAAACAGTTAGAATTTGTATGCCGACACGTGCTGGGCGCTAATCAGATCGTATTCACTGTAATTACGTCATCCTTAAATTAATACCTTCGAAGTAAGGTACAAAGTAACACTTACCTTGGTAGCTTATTTCCGGCCGGTCCACTCCAGCCAAAAAAATACTATTACAAATTCGTGGTCACCCGGCGGTTAGTATACACTTGTGGGAGAAGGAGAGCGCAGTTCGGGAACGGATGGGAACTCCGTCAGCCCATGGACAGCGCAACAAAGGGCACAAACCTGGGCGACACTCGGCGAGAGGCACGCGTGAAAAACACAAGGAGGCAAGTGAAGCGAACTTCGAGAAAAACCGCAAGTCGATAATGGTAAGCGCCGCCCGCCCGCCCGCCGCCGAAAAAAATCTCACCATGGCGCGCTGTTCGAAAGCTAAAAGGTTCTCTGCGACGTTCACATAAACAGGTTAATTTCGGTGCGGGTCAAAAAGCAGAACGTGCACATCGTTCGAAGCAGCTCCGCGATGCAAGCCGTTCAGAAACTCTGAAAAGTCGGCGCGGGTCGCATAAAGCCCCGAAGGTGGTTGCCCTTCTAGGTCTCACTCAGAAGGTCGACCTGTTTGATTTTATCAAGGATTTCTTGAATGCAGCGGAAGTTGCGGACTGCGGAACTATATTGACCGCGCTGACGGCGAGTTCGGCATGCCCTGTTACATTTCAGGTAAATAATGGGCAGAGATTGAGCCTCATCATTATACCACCAGATGTGCCACTTGCTGCACTTGAGATAATCAAGGTAGCAGATCTGCTTCTTCTGGTTGTACCCGTATCGGGTCGTGAAGAAACTCAGCTATCCGAAATTGTTGAGCTGTCAGCGTCAGCCTGCCGGAACGCATGCATGTCGCACATAGACATTCAGTCGGCGCCTACTCTTTCCGAGACAATTCCTATCCTACAGGCGCAAGGGCTGCCGCCAATCATCTGTGCGCTGCGTGGACTTGACGCGTTGCCGATCAAATTTAAAACAAACGCTCGGAAGCTGAGTAGGGACTTGGTCCAAAATATATTCAGGATACCTCCTGATAACTTGAAGCTCTATCCTGCTGACTTCAAGAACGAACTTTGTGAAATCTTCCGTCAGGTTTGTGAGCATCGTGGATCCCAGCTGCAGTGGCGTTCGGCACGTGCATATGTCTTAACCGAACGTTTTACAATTGTCCCTGAATCGGCTCCGTCTACCTTGAATCCCATGCGGGATGGTCATACAGTGATGGTTCACATTGAAGGGTTCGTGCGGGGCTCAAAATTATCTGCCAACCAACTCGTTCACCTCCCAGGCATAGGAGATTTCCCTATCGTCCAGATAATGAGTATTGCTGTTCCAAACAATAGTCAATGTCGTGGAGGTGACAAACAAAATACAGATGCGAGTGATGATGATTATTTCAGGGATGCATTCGTTTATGCGCCTGACCAAAATCATCAGGAGATTGCACTGCGCGAGAATGTACCCGACCCTCACTCAAACGAGCAGACCTGGCCAACTGACGAAGATATAGCATCGTCTAGCCAACAGGGGATTAATGACTCATGTGTTGAACGGGAAATCAGTTCGTACAACAAGGACAATCGCTTCCCCCAGCACCACTCAGGAGTATCCTTAAACAGATGTAAGACGCACCAAGAAGATTGCATGGTCGATGACAAGGCCCATGGCGAAATTCTGAGCTACGAGCTACAGAGTTATCTCTGTGAACGCGAAGTTGGAGGAGTTGTTAAACCAGATAGGGCTGATATAGAATGCACATCAACTCTAGACTCTGCATCTGGCGAGAACGGTGATGTCCAGCGCAAACCAGCCTACAATATTTCTTACCACACACCTGTAGAGGATGAACTTCAATTTCCAGATGAGATTGAGACACCACTCAACACCCCAGCCCGTAAGCGTTTCGCGCGATATCGTGGTTTGAAGTCGTTTCGATCATCTCGATGGGATCCTAAAGAGCAACTTCCGGCGGAGTACTCACGCCTGTTTGGCTTTGGTAATTTCCGTCGTGCCACTCGCAAGGCGATGACATGTGACAAGAACTCCATTGGAGCGGGCGTTGGAGATTTTGTAAGGGTCATTGTGAAAGGTATACCACGCATGGCCGCTATGGCTTTGTTCACTGGGAAGAATTTCGACCGAAAGGTTGCAGCACAGTATGAATCACATTTACCGGGAGGGTATATAGGGAGTGGAGGGGTCGGTCCAATCTGGAATGGTTGGTGTGGTGGCTCTGGTCCAGTCATCTTAAGTTCTCTCTTGCAACATGAGAGCAAGCTTACCGTCATGCACTACAGTATCGTGAAATCACCTTCATATGACCTGCCTCTACGCAGTAAAACCCCTCTTTGGTTTCATATTGGTTTTCGACGCGAACGCGCCTCTCCAATCTTTTCGACAGATGGGCTGGGGGACAAGCACAAGTTTGAGCGTTTTTTGCTCCCAGGTCAACGGACCATTGCAACTGTGTATGGACCCGTAACCTATCCACCAGCGCCAGTTCTTGGGCTCAAGGAAGAAATCTCTGCTACTGGTGCAATCGCACGTCTGGTATTCTCTGGCGGAGTGCATAAATCAGACACAAACCGGATCATTCTTAAGCGGGTTATTCTAACTGGGGTGCCGTTCAAGACACACAAGTCTAAAGCCGTTGTCCGGCACATGTTTTTCAATCCCGACGATGTTCGGTGGTTTCAACCGTTAGAGCTATGGACAAAGCATGGTTTAAGGGGCAAAATCAAAGAAGCTGTTGGCATGCATGGGCACATGAAGTGCGTTTTTAATGGAGTGATTCAGCAGAGGGACACTGTGTGTGTAACCTTGTATAAAAGGGTCTACCCGAAGTTCCTGGTAGAATGATGTTGCAGAACCCTAGCTAAATGGTCGAGATAATTCTCACGTCAGGGAACCCGATGTTTTTTAATATCTTGTTTGTTGCCCACGTCTTGCATAGTTTGAAAATGAACTTCTTCATTGATGCTGTCTTGAGTTGCGTGTGACTCTCAGTCATCATCCTTAAACTCGCGACGATCCAGGTAGCGAGACGGGCGAAGATCAGTTATTTCTTCTTCGCTCATTTGCTCCCCTGTGGCTTTCAGTGTAGCCCGATTCAGTTCGCGAATCTCTTCAAGACGCTCTTTGTCGCGCTCTTCCTGTTTGTTGTGCATAAAATAAGTGTGAGTAAGTGTGCAACAGAACAGAGGGACCGGTGGCAGGCGCAAATTCCGGGCACGGGAAGGCGCTAGTATCGTGACAGTCTAGTTTACAGTTACTGGGCCAATTACTCACCTGCATTACGAAAAATATTGGGACCCCAAGGCCAGCACCAACACCGAGCACAGCTGCGACAATGGTCGTGATCGTCTCTGAGTCGAGATCAAAAGCTACCTGGGCGAGCTCGATGCCCTGTCGTCAAGAAAAGTCATTATCACGCGAAAACCCGTGGCGATTTTTCAAGTCTGGATGACAAGAAACGCATGATCTCAGCGCATCTCCGCGCGCACCGACGAAAGGCTCTTGGAACTGCGTTGTGAGCAGAGCGAAACGGAGTTTTGTTTTCGGCAGAACGCGAGGGAAGTCGCGTTTGGTTCACTGCTGCGCAGTCGGTACCCATGCCTAGAGGTACCGAATGACGCCTTTCTACAATGCTGCGAGTTATGGACAATGCGACTGACTGACATGTTTGTTTATCACACAACGATGAATTTTGGATAGGTCTCTGAACGTTGTCGCAGTGCGTTGGTCAGCGTATGAAGTAAGGCCGTTCCCACCACCGATAAAACCCTTGCTTCAAGTTTCGTCGAGATACCTTCATTCGTTCATATATTATATGACAACGGAAAGTAGCTATTATTAGTCTCGTACTTTCCCAAGTGTTTTCAAGTATTTCATAGCACTACAATAATAACATTAAATGCACTATGATATTATATATGATATTATATCATAATAATATATAATAATATATTTATGAATATAAATATGTACCTTCGAAACCAAACTTACGTGATAACATTACGTAGATAATACAGTTTTATTATTTGACTTATTAAAATATTTATTATTTGACTTAAGATCTTAAGATTATATTAATAATATTTAATATTTAATAATATTATGCGCGCGACGTCGAAGTTTCAACTCGAGCCGATCTTAAACTCGCGAAACGTCCATCAGAGACCGAGCGCGCGC
>JGI20158J14315_10001498_pt1 | contig 16934 bp, 23 predicted proteins | sample COG_08_FD_14315 | JGI IMG/M metagenome (IMG submission 14315)
AAAATTTAGAATACATATTTATATTATTCTTTTTTAGCTTCACGACGGAGATATTTGGAATAAAATACGTAAACAAAAGCACCACCAAAACCAACAACCAGAAAGGTTAAAGTTGTATTTTTGTTAGGTGTCATTTTATACTTATATTTAATCTTTATATACGAAATATTTTTAAAATTTTAGCTTAAGACCCTCTACTAACTTATCTTCCACCTCCCTTTTTCTTTTTCCTGTAGCAGTTGGGGGTAGTTTCCTATCGTCATCTTGTACTTCTTTAACATCAATGCCCAGTCTGTCGGTTTGGTTTTTAGCACTCAGGTGACGGGTCGGATGCTTGTCAAACAAAACATATTCATCTGAATCGTCGTCACTTGTTCTAATTTTGGCGCGGAACAGTTTGTTTCCCTCTTTCCATACTATTTTTCCGTCTTTTCCATATTTATCAACAATATTTTCCTGTTTCACTTCTTCTAAGTATCCCGTCGGTGCAAACGCTCTCTGTTTGGTTCCAATAATTTGTATTGAAAATTGTATGCTTTTTGGTGTCCGTTTCAGAACCTTTGCTAGTCCCCAGACGCTATGCCACGAATCCTCAGAAAAATAAAACAAATAATATTTACCGGCTTCAAATTTCCGACCGCTCATTTTATACTTATATGTACTCTTTATATACGTAAAATATTATAATTAAATCGACCATATTGTTATGTGTACACATTTATCAACCGCATCATAAAACGTGATGTTTAATTGCTCATGCCAACTCATAGCGTTTACAGGAATGTTTACATCCACCATGTGATGTTCTGGCTTGTTTCCTGTACAGGTGAGAGACTTGGAATCTAAGAATTCGCACTTCAACGGCTTGTAATTTTTCGTCATACACGTATCATCAGTATCAGCTGGACAAAATGAGAACATGGACGAGATTTTTGGAGGGAATGTGTTCGTTTGAATATATTCTCCATAATCGCTCCATATTTGCACCATCATCGCGATAAAGACAACAATAGCAACGCCAATCACACAAGCCTTGCAGAAAGAGCGTTGACAACTGGGTTTTTTCGAAGCTTTCTTCGCCTTGCTGAGCAAATCTTGTCTCTCGTGAATAATCTCAGTTTCTTCATCATCTTCACTTATTCGAACTCTTGAACTTTCGATTTCCATTTTTTAAAGCAAAATGATGGCTATTTATACTGTTATTCCAATTCCATTTCGTCTTCGATCATCGGTGCAAAATATGAGAACATTTTCACATTGCTACCAAGATCAACAGAACACTGTAATGGTGCGTCGTTCACCAATTTAAATGCGATTGGAAATCCAAAGTGCATGAGCTTGTAAATTTTGTCCATGACGACGGAGCCAACCTGTACGTGATTCGGCTTTTTAAAATGTTCATATTCCACTTGTTCGCATAGTTTAAAAGAGCCAGAATCCGTAGTTGACTCGACACGTATTGTCTTTTTCTCTGGTACAAATTTTATCGCGCCTTTTTTCGGCAAGAAACTTGACCATTTTTTTAAGGTCAATAAGTCAACGTGAAAAATACAGTTTGGTGGCATCGGTGGTATTTGAAATAATTCCGAATCTTGGTTGATGGATTTGACACTAAGACACGCTTCGAACCCGTCGTCGGAGACAACGGACAGCTGTATATTCGGCGAAGTATCGGTTTTCATCAATGTTAGCGTCTCATGCTTCACATTTTTGATAAAATCGTATACAATCTCCAAGGGAAGACCAATTTGAATTTCTTCTGTATGTACCTCATAAATTTCAAAATATTCTGGTGGGAGTTTTAATTCGTTTATAGACGTGTGTGATGCGTCCATTGTCTGCATGTGAAAACCATCTGGACGAAGAACTACGGTTGATATAGTCTTATCAAATTCGGCGTTGTAGCTTAAAATCCGTGCGAATGTTTTCGCATCCTTAAATACAATTTTTATACTCATGATTCTTTTTAAAATATATCACCCCTTATATAGTCACCAAATTTGTTTTTTTTTGACGAGTACACACACCCCAGACCCCCTGCGACGCGTTTGAGCACTATAAATACCCACCCGGGACAATATAAACGCGAGCAATGGAACGTGAATTTATAATCTGGACTGTACTCCCATATTTAGATAATAATGCTCTTCACCGTTTGTTAGCGACTTCGAAGCAAATGCGAACATATGACACGATAGAGCTCTGGAAAACGCGATTAGACGTGAAAAATTCGTCACGCGTTGACATTAAGAAAATGCTTCATTTGAAAGAATTGCTGTTGAAATATGATCCACGAATTCTGGCAGGTGAAATATTTGATACAAGACAATGGAAACTGTTTACAATAGTCTTGCGGAAGTCGTGTTGTAAGAAGGTGTTTGTTTGTATATTAAAGATGATAGAACATGGTACGAATTTACCGTCGCCAGTGCGTCGGCGACTAGTAATCGACATTGGGCGCGCGTCGAATAATTTCAAAACATTATTTGGTCAGTACCGCAAGCTTTTGAATTATCAAACAATCTTACTTGCCGATATTCCGACTGTAATTTGTGCATAAAATGGATAGACGAACAAAAACAATGGTATTATCCAATTGCAAGACCCCTTGACAATTTTAAAATGATTGTTTCGAAAGCATTCGTACCAATCAAGACTTATGAGGTGTAGCAATGCAAGTGGTAATGTTGTTGGAGACGAGAAAATAGAACACAGTGAGAACCAATCCATGTTGTCTTTTGATTTTATTAAGATAATAGATGACATTACTGCAAGCGAAACTTTGTAAATGTTTTCGATACTTACGACATCACTGGTTTCATTTTGAAAAATGAACGGCATTGTAAATCCAAGTACCATATGTACAATCCCATGCATGCGATAGTTCATTCTCTTTGCTCGGATAGCACGACCGGTGTTCATGAGTACATGTCCACTAATTTGCAGCCAGTTTAATGTGAGGAAATAAATGCCTAATGTTATCCCACCCAGAAGAACCACAGGTCCACGATTACGAATTCCAGCAACGGTTAAAACCCACCACGGTAAAAATCCGTAATCGAGAATGTGACCACGACAGTAATAACCAATGTACATAATTGTCATACCAATCGCTGACGGTACTTGTTCTATTTTCTCTTCGAGATTTGCTTTATCGTTTGCTAGAAGAAGTAATCCAGTGACTGTGTGGAAAATTGGATTTGGTTCACATACAAATAAATAATACCAATGTATGATAACCCACATTTACTATAAATACTTTGCATTATATATTTATACCATGCCACTGAGCTTTACATCTCCAAATGGCTTCCGTTTCTTTTCTCTAATGGTTATGATAACTACAACAATACTTTCATTGGCCAAAAGTTTGGTGGACCAAATACCCGAACCACCGTTAGTACGATTCTGTAGTATAAACATTATAGGATTTATTCTATTTCTTGGAAGTCTTATTTACGGTAGAAAATTACATGAGGCGAGGTATCAATGGTTTAACAATGCCTTCTTAGTGTCTGGGATTGTACTTATTACCTACGGGAGTACTGTGGAGGTGGAGGGTGCAATCCACAGCACATACTTGCCAATTTTTTATATAATCGAAATACTGATTCTATTAATGGTTGGAAACAAAGTCAAAATGGAAGACACTCGTATGATTTTCCACGAAATGTCACAGTTTCAAACGACGACAATATAAATAGTACCGATTTTTCCAGTCAACCATGACGAAACGAAAACGAAAACGATCTGCAAAGAGTGCAGCACCCGCTGAAGCTCCAACCGAGCTTACAATATCCACATTGGAGACATTCGTACTGGAGTTGGAGGAGCTTGCACTCAGTATGGCGACACACGTTGACATTATGGACGGGTTTAGGAAGAACTCTCAGTGAGTTTGAGACTACTCAAATCTAGCTCCGAAACTTTGTCGGGGTCGTAGTGACTATTCATGTCTGCTCGAACTTGCTTTGAATAGTTGAGCATTTCGTCGAATAACGAAGCTAACTCATCACCCTTCAAATTTGATGTTAGATTGACATTTGTGATATGCTCTTTGTCGTATTTCAAACGAATCTCACAATTTCCAAACACATGCAAAGAATCCGTGTCTACAAGGAGTTTTTCTTCGCCTAGATTTAACAACTTCCAACCATCCTCGTTCAAAAGATATGGATGTGTGTAAAACAATGAGAACAGTTTTAAAACAGTACCATCGCCTAATTTTACCTTTTTGTTGGGTAATTTGTTTGGCAAGGTAAGTGACATGGTTTATATCTCTACTATTCTTATATTTATAGTATACGTATTTGAATTTTACATTATTTGAAGCTAAGTTTGCAGATGGATGGTGTAAACTCATCTATCGGTAATGGTTTTTTGTCACCGTCAAGAAATGATGGAGTTATGAGGAGGTCACAGCTGCTAACAACGCTCTTGCCTAATATGCATACGGCGCCTGAATCATCGTAACCAATTCCACGCCTCCCGTTCAATATTACCGAAACATGTCCACATTGATCACTTAACCCAATGACAAAATCGCCGGGGATGTGTTCAAACGAGTGTTCAACTTTTGCCTGATACTCAAATGTCAAATCTGCCTTACTACGAATACCCAAGTCAACTGTTTCGTGCTTTCCAAGATTTACGATGACGCGTTTTGATGCCACACCGCCAAAATATTGAAAGAGGCTTTGCAAGAATCCACCTTGATTACTAATCTCCTCGGTCACAACGTCTTTGGAGTTCGATTTTACAGAGAACTTATCGTCTTGTTCGGCGTCACATGTAAGGGTAAGAAAGTATGGTGTTTTGTTTACTAGAGATATATATGTAAAATTTGACAAGACACTCATTTATATAAATGGTTAAGTTGTATAAATATATACTCACGCCTCTTGCAGCGACAGGGATAATTTTAAATCCTTCGGCTGAACGGTCTCGCGATGGCTATGGATAGCGCATGTATTGGCGTCGGAAAATACTTTAATTAAATAATCCTCAACGGCAACGTGAAATGCGTCGTACGCTCGCGCTTTGAAACGCAAGCCTTCGTGATGTTTTTGCGCAATCTCTTGCACTAGTCGATTAAATGGTGCTGTAGGTATAATGTGGTTCGTTCTTTTCTGCTCATTTCTTATTTCTCGGATAGCATTCGTTGCTGCTCGGCGTTTTCGTTTCGTTTTCATATCAGTTTTTGTCATTTCAGTTTTTGTCATTTCTTATAAAAAACAGCCCAGCTATTTATACCCTGTTTTTTTTTAATTCGTGGATTTTTCAGTTCTCTTGTCTGTTTTCAACGGTGGGTGGTTGTAGTTTACGACTGTGCCCAATGCGAACTGACGGTCGTCCTCCAATCGACCATACGTTAAACCCATATTGTCGATTACGGTTTTAACAGCTCTCGCTTTCTGATCGGTTGGGGACCACTTGTTGTAGTCATGTACGGCTTGATGCGTGTCCTGTACGAACTGTGATGATGGACTTGCAGGTCGAAATGGTTCACCTTCCTCGTCAGGCACGATGAAATCGCTCATATCAACATCGTCATCGTCACTCTCATACTCAATGCAATCCGTTGGAAATTGAAATTTTTGAAGGTCCTCGTCCAACTCTTCATCGTCTTCCACTCTTGTAAAGATAATACCATCCCACACTTTGAAACCAATTTCGCGGTAGCACTGTGGATACTTAAATTTATCCAGAGGACGAGGCACATGCTTTAACACATCAACTTTTTGTACAACCTCCCACTCTTCATTGTATTCGTATATCTTGCCGTTAGCCTTATGTTTATTGGACACAATGAAATACACCTCAAGGTTTCCATCCTCATTTGTGTCCACTACCTCACCGGCACCCCCTGCTGTTTGAATTAAATCACCCGCGTTATACATCGTTTTCATAAAAAAATAGCATATTTATACCCTTGATTTTCTTTAAAATTATGGACGATCAAGACTATCAAAAATTTATACAGTCTACAGCATCACAACATACAACGTCAAATCACGCACAGTCGTATACACTGTACAACACCGGGTTTCAACAGGCACACCCCGCACAATCTGAATTAGTAAATTGGTTGCAACACCACCGAGCCAAGACGGGCATCATTGGGAAGCGCTCAGCTATCGAACGACTCGACTTTGAAGAACCGAATACACAAATTACAGTTGAACGACGAAAAGTGACAGTGAAGTATAAAGTCAAAGATTAAACTAAAAAAATGGACTTTGAACAAGTGGAGGAACTATCGACAGGAACAAAATATGTGATGGCATGGACTGTTTGCGGTGCCAACCAAGAAGATGTCACAAACTATGAAGTGCAAATGATGAAAACTTCAGAAGGGTTTACTATGTTGACCGGTAGACAGTGGAGAGAGGGGAAACATCCACCACCTTTTAGAGCAGCGCTGCCCAAATTGACTACAACATACAACGAATACGGACAGTTGCAGTGGACATACCAAATACCTGACCTACCACCGCCGGACGAGGCAATGTACACTTTGATCGACAAGTCATCGGAAACACCAGAAAGACCACCCAAGCGAAAGCGAGAATTTCGATTGAAGGTATAAATACGTAACTAACATTAAAATATTATGGACGTTAGACCAGTTGACACTCAGTCGATTGTCAGCACACGTAATAGAATACGACTCTCTTCTGCCACCGCTATCGTGGCAGTCCTCGTTTACTTGTCCATCAATGGGCTGTTCAACGGGACGCATGTCTCGTGGATGCATATGATACATGTCATCGTACAACCCATCGCACTAGCCATTTCAGTTGCCGATGGATCCGCGTTATCATCAACAGCATCTATAATGTTGGTCGCTATGTTACTTGTCGACTCCGTCATCATTACTTTAAACGTCATTACAGTCACGCGATGCTTCGGAGAGCCGTCCGCGTCATGCTTTGAAAGACTTTATGAGAAGAGCATATGGGCCTGCCTAGCTATCGTGTTTGCCATTACAGATATCATCAGTGCGACACAATTCAACGTTTTGAATCAGCAGCTCGTCAAGAAAGACTTGCATGAACAGGCAGAGAAGGAACGCTTGCGAATCGAGAAGGAACCACCCACATGGAACTCGATACAGGTATTCTCGAAGAAAGTCAACACGCTAGCGACGTTCATGCTCTTGTTCGATATTGTATTCTTTTTTATTGCTGTCGGAAAGACGTCCGAAACACCACTCTACTGGCTTGCTCTCGGACACGCCATCGTTGACCCCATCATCGTCACCATCCAAAATAATGATAAATTGTTTTATTCGATTTTGCAAATTGCTTTTACCGTTACAGCACTCTTTGATTGTATAACATTCTTGTTGCAGATGCAGGGGGGTACAGAAACGGCCATTGAAATGCTTGCCTTCATTATCAATATTACGTTCTTCGTAGTGGACTTGATGCAACTCTATTTTGTATCGCGTGTCGCCGATACGATATCCAAATACCAAAAATACAAACAGACATTATAATTTTTACTATTTAAGATGCTCTATATTTTATAAATGCCAACAATCAAGGCAGTGAAACAGCACATACGTAACATATATGTAAAATACTGCGTCGGTGACGTTGCAAGCGTCCAAGACACAAAGACACTCGCTCAAATTTATGACCCATATTTTAACGAAACTGGAAAGCGAATGGGAGATACCGTAAAGGTAGTATTTCTCAACAACCATACACAATATAAACGAACAAATGCGGATATGTACTTTTTTAATGCAACTGGGGAAAGTGATAACTGTTCAAAGGATGCAGCAGTCAGATTTTACGTCCAGAGAAAGCTTCCAGACCAAATACAATTGGTAAAACGCGTATTCCGGAGTGATATCAGTGATCAAACACTTGACTATAAAATGAAACGCACAGATGCACAGACAAATGAAATAAGATGCGATGTCTGTTTTAAATACTTTGATTTTACGGAAATTGACATAGACCATTGCAAAGTGTCATTCATAGAGCTTCTTGGTCACTTCCTAGCTGCGAATAACACAAGTTTAAAAAACATCCCACTTGAAAGAAGCACCGAACAAAAGAAAATTGGAGTATGGACACTTTGTCAACCATGGAGGCAAAGATGGCAAGAAGCACATGCCGAGTTTAGTAATTTGCGGACATTATGTAAACCATGCCATGTTGCACATGGATTATGATATGTTGGCATTTATAAATAACCTGAATTTTTGTTTCTCCTAGTATAAATTCAAACGGATGGTTACGCATATGTGGCTCTGTGTTGGCATAACTTTAGAAGAAGTACCACCCGATACGGAAGAGACGTGGATAACTTGTGATCTGCTATTGTACGGAGGCTCTACCACCATTTACGGTAATTGCTTTGATGTCGAAGTTTGGAGGAAAACCTTAGATTTGTATGGGGAAAATTTCTTTACGCATATCTTTATCGATGGAGGACTTCATGGAGTGTTAGAGGAAAAGCAAGAAGTAGTTGCTATTTTGCAGTGTTTGGTTACACAAGGAATAATAAAATATGGTACACATTTACTTAAACGAGCAGGTGTCGAAGATGTAATTTTTTACGACGACCCATTGCATAGAAATATTTTTGCAAAATTCACATTTATTCCAAAGCATAGATATACCATGCATGAAATAAAACACGCAGCCGAAAAGCTCGATGCGACCGCCACCAATTTAGACCGCATTCGTCTAAAGTATGAGTTAAAACAATCATTTTAAGTCTAAATCCATTTTAAATATATCATCCTCGAACGTATACCGAATATCGTTGAGTACGATGCGATTGTCAAAATATGCCCACTTGCCATCGTCCGTCAAGTGCGTCACAAGAACTTCAATGTCTCCCCAAAAACCAGATTCTTTCATCTCTAACCAGTTATTCGAGTCGGTAAACGAGGCACGCACCATCGCCAGTAGAGTGGCTGCATCGTCCAGTTCTTGAAGCCCCGCGCGCACGATCCACGTCAAAACTTCTGTGTACGCTTCTCGCATTTCTCGAGTGGTTCGCTCGTCGTTACCAATGACATAGTCCATTTCTTTGCATGGAACGGAAAGGGAAAAAACTTTCACGGCGTTTGGATCGCAAATCACACCTTTCGTAATAAGTCGAAGCAGGTCATCAGTACATCTATTTGTTCTCACCCATATCCAAGCAGTCGTCAAAATCGATGACCTCTCGAAGAGTACATACGATCGGCGACCCACTGGCAAGGACTTCTCGTTTCGTGCGGTAGCGCATTGGACTCTCGTGAAATATGTTTCTTTCTTCAAATTTTATGTCGCGTGCGTGGGATCGTGCCTTCTTTTTTGACTGTTTGGCCTGAAATCGAAGACGTTCCGCTTCTTTACGAGCTCGTTTGGCGGGGCTAAGCATTTTTAACATGTGTATAATAAATAATATTATTATTTATACTACATTAATTTTGACTTGTCAAAATTGTAGACATCTTGAACACACACGTAGAGATCACGCGGAATACTTCTCTATTTAAAGGGACCACATTTTGTCAAACACACTCATTCAAATATGTCTTTCCGCTTTCAACACTTAGAATCAGTACCTCTTGGCGACCAATTTATTGTCATTGGTCGTTGCGCCGATGGAAAGTCCATTGCGGTGCACATAGACGATTGCCATCCTCATGTCGTCATCAAAGTTTCGGAACTTAAATTCCAAAACTCTCAAGCCTTTGAAGATGATTTAAATGAAAAGTTACGATGGAAAAAGGCGTTGAACGACGCTGGACGCGAGTTAAGAATGGGCATGCCATATATCACGAACGTACATGCGGCACGGTTTAACACGAGTAGTAAACCTGCCAAGGTTTATGAATTAAAGGGCCAAGACGTCATGAACTACAATGAAGATGGCCCGGTCCGATTTTTTAAAATTGTATTGGAATCGAAATATAGTCTGTACGATTTAAAGAAAATACTCAGTGGAGGGTACATCCCAGTTATTACACAGCAAATTTCTTGGACGAATAACACTCAACTGGTTGATGATTCATTTCCACACCGGTTCCCAAAAAAGTATAAAGGTGGATTTTACAATACTGGGACAACAAGTCAGAGTACATATTTCGGCTATGGTCGTGAATTGACAGTCTACAACAATCAGGTCGACTACATGCTGCAATATTTCATAGACAGGGATATCTACTCATGTGCATGGATTGATGTAAAGGGAGTACAAACCAGACCATGTCTAACCTCGTGTGACATAGAGATTGATTGTATCAAAATAAAGCAATCGGAAGATCAATCGGGCGTTGCCCCTTGGCGAATATTTTCTTACGACATTGAATCGCTACCCCCACCACGTGTAGATGCACAGGGGGGTCATAAGAAGGACGAAAAGGGCAAGCTCCTTTATGATTTCCCAGTAGCAGAAAAGGACCCAGTTGTGACCATTGGTGGGGTATTGCAGACGGGTACTGACCTGACGCAGTACGTCTGGATATTGAGAGATAAAGGGTTGGAAGTCAATAAACTTCCGGCATTTCCAGAAACGCAAGATTGTGCATACGCCCCTGAAATTACAAAAGTATACGACTTTCAAAATGAACTAGAAATGCTCGAAGATTTTTTTGACTGGTGTGTTACAAATGATATTGACATCATTCAAGGTCACAACGTCAATCGATTTGACAATGCGTATATGCTCACACGGTACACGACCATCGCACCATGGACAATGCAGACAAAAATGCAGACGAAAGAAAAGCGTCCCACCTTGCCTGTCTGGGGTCGTATGCGTCAGAAGGGTTCAAAGATTGAAAAAAAGACGTTTTCGTCTTCTCAGAAGGGGACGAACATTCAATATCGATTGCATTTGCCCGGACGCGTTGTCATTGACTCGTATGACATCATGAAAGATCAGCACAATGAATCTTCGTACAAACTCGACGATCTGGCACAGAGCTATTTGGGAACAAAGAAGGTACCCATGGATTACGATATGATTTACCCCAAGTATCAAACGATGGAGGGTCGTCGTGAACTCGCCATATACTGCGTCAAGGATTCGTGGCTCGTGTACAAACTCATGGATAAACTTTGCAAGCAAACTGTGCTTTTTCAAATGGCCAACGTCACAGGAATATCCTTGAAAGACGTCATCAACAGAGGACAGGGCATTCGCACGATTGCACTTATGCTACGATACGCCAAAGAGCGCCGCCCACAATTAATGCTTCCAAAAGTCAAGTATGTTCCAAAAAAACGTAGACATAACGAAATTACATTAGAATGTGGGTTGGAGGCGGTAGAAAGCGAAGTTGAACACTCGTTTCAAGGCGCGGTTGTCGTAGAGCCCGAGCCCGGACTCTACACAGACTCTATTATTTCTTGCCTTGACTTTGCTTCTCTATACCCTAGCATCATGCGTGCCATGAACATGAGCTACGAAACATTGTGCGATAGAACAAAAATAGAACAACACAACTGGCAGCAGGATGTTGACGTCCGCACGATACCCGACTATGAGATGATCGACGGCGTCTTGCAAACCACCATTGATTTAAACAACCCGTCGTTTATTACGAAAGAAAAACGGTTGGGACTCTTGCCCGAAATTTTACAAAAGGTACTGGCGGAACGAAAGGCCGTCAAAAAGAAAATGAAGCAAGAAACTCCACACAGCACCATGTACAAGGTCTATGATGGACGACAGCTTGGTTTGAAAGTCGTTGCCAATAGCGTTTACGGATTTACGGGCGCTACACATGGAATATTACCATGCAAGACCATCGCTGAAAGTGTTACCAAATTTGGAAGGGGAATGATCCTTCAGACCAAGTCCATGGTGGAAAACCATCCCGTATGGGGACGCGGAGGCCACAATGCTACGTGCATATACGGGGATACGGATTCGGTCTTTGTAAAGGTGCCGCGGAGCTTAGTAAATGGAGCGAACGACGAAGACTTAATCAAAAATGCACACGCCTTTGGGGAGGTCATGGCCAATAAAATTACCGATATATTTCTCGCACCGAACGAACTCGAATACGAAAAGTCCTACAAAACATTCCTCTTGCTATGCAAAAAACGCTACGCCGGAATGAAATACGAACCGGGATTGCCGCCAAAAATGCAGATGAAAGGCGTTGAGTGTGTACGCAGAGACTTTGCGCCGATTGTGGTCGATACGCAAAAGGCCGTCTTGGAAGCCTTACTTCAAGACGGTGATTTAAACAAGGCTGTCAAAATTGTTCGAGACACAGTTGCGAGGTTCTACGCCGACAAAATACCCCTTGAAAAGCTAATTATGTCAAAAAAACTCAGTCGACCCCCAGAACAATACAAAGTCAAAGCAGCGCACGTCCAGTTGACGTGTCGCTTGATGAAAGAGGGAAAACCACACGCCGTATCAGGTGATCGGGTCGACTATATTATTTATGAAGGAACCGGGAAGATGTCCGAACGAGCGTGTACGGTACAGGAATTAAAAGATGGAAAATTCGCGCTTGACCGATCTTACTACCTAAACAAACAACTCATCCCCCCCTTGAAACGAGTCTTTCAAATTATCAAGGACGCCCCAGATGACTTGTTCAAGTGCAAAACACGTGTGAAGAAAAGTGGCGTCGGTAGTAACAGTATTTTCAAGAGTTGGAGCATTGGAAGGACTGAGAAAAAAGAAGAAAATACAATCAAAGAGGAGTGTACGAAGAAGAAGAAGACACAAGCAACCATAATTAATTTCTTTAAATAAAATATTTAGATTTCTTACATGTAAAACTACTAAACGCCACAGTTTCCATTTCATTTGCACGCTGACCAAATTCGCGTTCAAACACAGCATGACGACGAAGATCATTTGCACGTGTTTTCAACGCATGACAATTAGGACACAACGCTTGCAAATTCTCATACGTGTCCCCACCGCCGTGACGCAACTCTTTTATGTGGTCGACCTGAAATGTAGGCGGCAACAGCACTTTGCAGGCGTTGCACTTGTACTTACTCTTGTACGCAATTTCGATACGGTGTGTCGTACTGTACTCGCGCTTACAGGGGGCAGCTGGCACGGGATGGTTCTCGTTAAATTCCTTGTTGTACCACTGTGCGTACAATCGATAAGAATCCTTGCTCATGTACGAATCGTTGTAATCTAACTTTTTTCGAATGCTATCCTCGCATTGACGAACGGTATTGAAGAAATTACGCTGCAAATGCGTCTCCACATTCGATATATCGACTAAATCCTCCTCGTTTACAAATACATCTGCCATTTTTATGATAAAATTATACGTTTATATAGTTAGTTTATGAGGTGGGATCTGGAATTCCTGCACCTAACGTAGGATTCAGACCGGCACCTGCACCCGGTTGTACTGTTTTTACAGCTGTCTCGTCAAGCATGCTCACTTGGTAGGTATTCTCTTTCATGAAGGCGTTCTGTCCATCGCGTACCTTACGAACACCGGGATAAACTCTCTCTGACCAATGACCCGTGTTCAACTGTGTGCATTTTCCCGATTTATTAAATTGCATTCCACGAAAGCAAACCGTATTGCATCGCTTGATACGTTGTCTATAATCATCCTCCTGTGTTACGCGAAACATGTCAATCTTGGATAGTAGATGAGCGTTATAAAATGCTGACGAATTTCGAAAGTGTTCTCTCACATTGCCAGATTGCGTCATGGAATCCATAATAGACGGTGCAAAACGCCCAGTAATGTCAATACAGTTGTTGAGAACATCGCCCTTCTTAATCTTCACTGCGAGCAACGATTTCCCATTGGTCGCCAACTCACCACTCGCCGCATTCGCAACAAAATCTTGTGCTTTTTCGTAAAACTCAGTACCTTCTCCACCGACGTACCCTTGTGCAAAAATGTTTTCGACGATGATGTAATTCTTCGGTCTCTTGACAACAGCCTTGCTGTAAAAAGTGTAATGGCCCACGTGAACTTTTCGGATGATGTCATCACTTAACATGAAGTCGTGGTGGCCGTGATATGTTGACCCGGTCTCAGTGCCCCCTTTCATCAAAATAGCAGAACTCATGGCATACGTTTGCGCCGGACGGAAAATGAGAATGGCGTCTCCCGGCTCTACTGTAGGCTCATCTAGTTTCTCGACATTGTTGTTGTTCTTGGCAGTACCAATCGTAGTAGTTAGATTCGCCGCTGTTGATGCCTGTGCATATGTGATCTTTTCAAACTTGTCCGAGTCGGCACTGTAGATGAAGATAAAATTTTTATCAGCATCACCGCCGTTATCTTCAATAACAAAGTATTCTCCGCATTGTTGATCACGGGTCATGAGATCGACCGGCTCTCCGGAAAAGTCAACATCAAATGAGTGGGCTTCATAAACGGGCAATCCCCGAAACGTGGTTTTGGTATCGCCGCGTTCACGGTTTTCGTTGGCTTGGTCTCCTCGCTTGCTGTAATCCATCTGGTGCTCCCCGACCATATTACAATAGATGCCCATTTTGTCCGGAAAAATCCAGAGATTCGGACTAACCTGTTCTCGTTTAAGTTCGTGCTTCAGTTCGGCGTCCAACAGGTACAAGCCGTTTTCTTCTTTCTGCACGATAGCCCAGCGTCGTCTTTCTGCAAGGAACAAATCGTTGGCCCGAGAGACTTGTCGTCCAAATCGTCGTTGCCATTCTTTGTAATAGTTTTGTCCGCTGAGCAAGGCTTGTAGAACACCCCAATAGCAGGTGGTATGAATGGCATCGCTAATTTGTTGAAGATTCAATTGGAAATGGCGTTTCCCTTGCTCAGTCTTGTAAAAGCCATGTTCGATGATGAAGGCCAGTCCGCGTCTGAGTAAATTATCCGTGTGGCTCTCCGAACTAGAACTAACATAGCGCGGGACCCCTTGATGGGGCTCCAAATCTGCAAGAGTACGATTAAACGTAAACACTTCCCACGCAACTGACAAGTCATCGGTATATTCCCATGGCAAAACGGCGCTGGTCCAGAATGTGTCCTCTTTCCGTACTTTAAAGTCGAGCACTGACTCTAGAAATTTGTTCCTTCCAGTGTACGCAGCTGGAAGATTCAGGGTTTCGTGGCTTAGAGCGTCGTCAGCGCGCATTTTATCTTTAGTTCCTTGATATGGTCCAAAAAATGCTTCTAGTGGATGACCACCATTGTCGGCGCTGCCTAATCCTTGTGAAATGAGGTTCTGGTTTAGGTTCGTAATTCCAGACATATATAATAATTTGTTTACGTAGTGCTTATATACTCGTTTTTTTCTTTCATTCGAACGTAACTAGATGCGTAGCAAAATATTTTACTATTTAAGCAGCGAACGATATTATTAAATGGGTGGCATGTTCTCTTTCTGGGACTGGGCCTTTGGCGAAGGAAAGGAAGCGTATATGATCATATTAGGCTTAGACGCTTCTGGGAAGACCACTTTGTTGAATCGCTTGAAAACAAACGAAGGTGCGACGACCGTGCCAACAATTGGGTTTACAAACGAGACGATCAAGTATGGACGCTTGACATTTAACATGTTTGACATCGGTGGCCAAACAAAACTTCGCAAGATGTGGCATCATTATTTTGAAAATGCCAACGCTGTTGTGTTTGTGATCGATTCGAACGATACGGTGCGTATGAATGAAGTCAAAAGTGAAATTGACAAACTTTTGGAACATCCATCACTTGCAAATATTCCGTTTTTATTCTTTGCTAACAAGCAAGATCTACCCAACTCTTTGGATAAGGACAAGCTTATTAGCCGTCTGGGACTCTTAAAAATCAGGGGGCGAGAGTGGACAGTTGCAGAGAGTGTGGCAACTGACGGTAAAGGAATAGAAGGTGGATTCGATTGGTTGAGTAAAAATTTATAAACAGTATATTATGTGTATAAATATTGATAGGCGTATTCATAAATGTCTACTGTGGTTGAAAAGATGGAAGAGGCCAAACGCCAAGCTGAACGACCCGGGGGTACAACTGGTTATAAATTACCATATGCACAAAATCCATACTCCCCACATACACAAGACGTTGACAAACGCGCTAAAGATAGAATGTCTGAAAAAATGTGGTGGAACGATATATGGCGCAAGGGATCAAAGGCAAATAACAAGGCGTTGCGGGCAACGATGTACGCAAAATACAACGTTCATAAAAATGTAAAACACCTTGTCGAAACAAAATATGTTTTCATCAATCAAGGATCAACGGGCGGTTGTTTTCTTGCAAGTGTTCTCAGTATGTTGCAACTCGTCGGTGCTTCAAAAGAGCTTGATAATGTTTTGCGCAAGTATAAAACACCGTTGGCATCACTGAAATCAGGGAAAAATTTTGCACGTCTTTTTTTGAAAGAGTTCAATTTAGTCGACGATGGATATGGAACTTATTGGCAACCGCTTCATGTTTTACAACAGTTTGTTCCTGATTTGATAAACGTGACAACGGATATTGACTTTACATGGATTCGCTACAAAGCATTGGGTCGAGCGTCGCGTAGAATAAAAGGCGACTACAACCCAAATATTGGTGGTACAAACTTAAAAAGTACTGAAGAGTATAATGAAAAAGTTTTGGCATACTTGCGTAAACTGTTAGACAATGGATACGTTTTTGCTGTTCCCTTTGCTGGTCACTTCATTTCCTACATTGGATACAATAATGATGGATTTCTCGCACTTGGGTCGTATGGAGAAGATGCAGATAAAGCAGGACTACATGAAGTAAAGGAAACACTAAATTTTGCCGATGCAATTGCATCGTGCTTAGTTGGAAAAGTGCCACCAATTGACGACGTCGATGATTTGACGGCCGCTTTAAAACAGGTAAAAGTTGACACAAAAACTGAACCGCGACGCAGCACTAGACGAAGACGAAAAACGACAAATTTTAAATTTTAAATAGTTTGCAAAATATCGTATACTAAGTCCCCTATTCCATCTGTGCTACAATTATTGACAGTGAAAACTCT
>JGI20158J14315_10001499_pt1 | contig 16932 bp, 18 predicted proteins | sample COG_08_FD_14315 | JGI IMG/M metagenome (IMG submission 14315)
TCGTGTTATTTTGTGCAGCTGTCATGAATTTAAAATAAAATCAGATGCTCTTTCACCAATCATAAGGGTAGGGGCATTTAAATTTCCACTTGTTATTTCAGGCATTATAGACGCATCTGCAACTCTGATATTTTGTAGTCCATAGATTTTTAATTTTTCATCAACAACAGCCATATCATCTGTACCCATTTTTAATGTACATGAAGGATGATAAGCTGTTTCTGATTTAGATCTAATATAATGTTCTATATCTTTATCAGTTTCTGCATTTTCTCCAGGACCTATTTCTTTTCCTGCAAATGGTTTCATAGAATTTTGACTTAATATTTTTCTAGCAACATGAATACATTTGATTGTTTCTTTAAGGTCGTAATCATTCTCTAGGTAATTAAATTTTATTTTTGGGTGATTATAAGGATTTGAGCTGTTTAAAGTAACTTGACCTCTACTTTTTGGCTGGTTTAAACTAGCATGTAATTGATATCCGTGCCTATCAGGGTCGACAGTACCATGGTCAATTACAAAAGATGGAAAAAAATGGAATTGAATATTTGGATATTCTTTATCTTCTGAAGACTTACAAAATCCACCAGCCTCCAAAAATGAAGTTGAGCAGGGGCCAGTTCTATTTAAAAACCATTGAATACCAACTCTAACCATATTTATTTTATTAATATATGAGTATAAGGTATCTGAGGTTTTACACTCTTGTTGGATATATGTTTCAAGATGATCTTGAAGATTTTTTCCAACACCTTTTAGGTCATGTACAACATCAATATTATTTTCCTTTAAATGTTCACCAGGCCCAACTCCAGAGACCATAAGTAATTGAGGTGAATTTATTGACCCACCACTTAAAATAATTTCTTTGTTTGCATAAATTTTTTTTACTTCATTTTTTATCTTAACCTCAACACCTATAGCTTTTTTTCCATCAAATATTATTTTTTCAACAAAGGAATTAGTAAAAACTTCCAAATTATCTCTTTTTCTTGCAGGATTTAGATAATATTTTGATGCACTTGCCCTTTCTCCTTTATGAATAGTAACGTCATACATTCCAAAACCTTCTTGATCTTCACCATTCATATCATTATTTATTTTATGACCGCTTCTTTAGCTGAATTTAAAAAAGCTTTGAATAAAGGGTTTTTATTTTTAGATTGATTGATTGGCAGTATGCCATTCCCACCTCTATATTTATTTTCTCCTCCAGACCAAGTTTCTATTTTTTTAAAAAAAGGTAATACCTTTTCATAACTCCAATCCTTAAGTCCAAATGAAGCCCATCTTTGATAATCATTTTTGTTTCCTCTTACATAAACCATTCCATTGTGTGCTGAGCAACCACCAATCATTTTACCTCTAGGACAATAAATTTTTCTGTTATTTAGATGAGGCTCAGGTTCTGAATAATATTTATAATTATATTTTGGATCATGCATTGTATACAGTAATGCAAGAGGCATGTTTACTTTCCAGATATCACTGTTCTTACCTGCTTCAAAAATTGCAACATTATTTTTTGGATCTTCTGATAATCTATTGGCCAATACACACCCAGCAGTACCAGCACCAATGATTAAATAATCAAATTTCATAATAATTTTTAAAATTTATATTAATTTTTTAAGAATTTAAATTAAACTTATTGAGGATGATCACCTTCAATTGCGATACGGTCCATGATTCTTTCATATCCAAGACCTCTACCAGGAAAAAAATCTGCAATGGCATAATGAATGACACTTCTATTGTCCCAAATAGCAACTGTATTTTCTGTCCAGCTAAATCTACAAGTTAAATCTAATCTAGCCTGATGTTCAAATATTTCTTTTAATATTTGATCACTTTCTTCTTTTTCTAATCCAATAATTTGTTTTGTATAAGTCCAATTGACATATAGAATTTTTTTACCTGTTTCAGGATGAGTTCTTACCACTGGATGTTCGTTGGAATAAGAATCGTAATTTCTTTTTTCATTACCTTCCATATATTTATAATTATCAATAAAAAATTCTGCTCCAAGAGAACTATGAATTGCTTTTTTATTTACTATCTTATTTTGAATTTTAGGGTCCAATGTTTCCCATGCTAATTCCATATTTGAAAAACAAGTATCACCACCAACTGGAGGAATTTTTATTGATTTCAAGATTACAGCTTTAGTGGGTTTGGAATTATAACTGACATCACTATGCCAATTTTCACCCCATTGATTTTTTTCTTCTTTACCCTTTATAATTCTTACAATTTCTGGATGATCTTTTAGTCCCTTTACATAAGCATGTGTTTCCAGTGGACCAAATTTTTCTGCAAGAGCTATTTGTTGGTTATTGGTAATAGGCTGATCTCTAAAAAAAATTACTTTATGTTCTAGTAGTAAATCATTTATTTTTTTAAAATTTTCATCTGAGACATCAGTTAAATCAATTCCTTTGATTTCTGCACCTAATGCACCAGATAGTAATTTGATATCCATTTTGAATAATTTATCGCTAGAATTTTAATTTGTCAAAATGTATAAGAAGTTATGACATTGACTCAAGCTTATCTCTTGTTGGGAGTAGCTATTGCAGGAGAAATAATAGCAACAGGCTCTCTTAAGGCTACTGAAGGCTTTACTAAATGGGCGCCATCATTGATTTCTGTTATTTCTATATGCATATGTATGTTTACCATGTCTCATGTAATGAAAGTTTTACCGATAGGCATAACTTATGCTACATGGTCAGGGGTTGGTATAGTTGCTTTGTCTTTATTCGGTATTTTTAAGTATAAGCAAATTCCAAATTTAGCAACCGCAATAGGTTTGTTGCTCATCATTATTGGTGTAATTATAGTCAATACTATGAATGATGCTTAAATTTTTATTTTTTTAATTTTGAGGAAAACTTTAAATTATCAGACTTAAAAGTATTATTATTTTTTAAAATAAATTCATTCATTAAAATCACTTTTTCTTTTTCAAATTCAATAACTTTTCTTTCACCCAAGTCAACATATAGAGATAAAGCTTCTAACGTAGCAGCCAAATATTTTTTTTCAGAGTGTATCATTTCTAATTTATATTGAATCCTTTTTTTATCATGATCGCAATAAATGAGGTTAACATCTACCTCATCATTCTCTTTAACTTCTTGATCATAGGTAATATGGGACTCAACGACCATAGTGCTTTTTTTTGTTGTTTTAGCTGAATGCTCTCCCATATCAAAATTAGTTAGCAATACCTCAGATCCAAATTGATCAAATATAAGAACATAATAAGCAACGTTCATATGTCCATTGTAATCTGTCCAATCTTTACTAATTTTTTGTTTAGTAAGAAAGATACTCATATTAATTTATATAATCGGGCTCTTCTTTATCTAAGATTATTCTAATTTGTGATAAAAATTGCTTTGCTGTATCAACAGGATAATTAGCAGCTTCCCCCGAAGTTTTTTCAGCAATTTCATGACTTACAATATTTAAATCTTTATTTGTTGATAGTGCCGTAATGTAAGTTTCGGCAGCTTTTTCAAAATAATATAATGAATTAAAACCTTCAGCAACTGTCTCTCCAGTTGTGATTACACCATGATTTGCTAAAATCATATGCTGCTTATTACCTAAAGCATTTGCCATTTTGATTGACTCTTCTTTAAATCCCAAGCCTCCAAACTCATTATAGACAGCAACTTTATTATAAAAAATCATAGTATTCTGATCTATTGGTTTTAATGTTGGGTCTTTAAGTGTTGATAACGCAGTTGCATACTTAGAATGAACATGAAAAATACATTTTGCATGAGGAGCTTTTTCATGAATTGTCCCATGAATATTTAACGCTGTAGAATCAACTATCTCAGGTTTATCTTTAAATTCATTAATGTTTTCTTTAGTTATTAAAATTAAATCACTTGCTCTTATTTGGCTGAAATGAATTCCAGCTTTATTTACATAAAAATCTGAGGATCCTGGTACACAGGCACTAAAGTGATTTGCAACTGCTTCGTTCATGTTTAGTCTGGCAGTCCATCTAAATGTTGCAGCTAAATCTTTTTGTAATTCTGTTATTTCCATTTTTACTTTTTTAAACTATAAGTGAATTATAAATTATGAACAATAAAGTTTTTGTATCTTGTGCGGTAACAGGATCTGGTGATACAGCTAGTAAACACCCTGATTTACCAAAAACTCCTGAACAAATTGCAACAGCTTCTATTGAAGCAGCTAAAGCTGGAGCTGCAATTGCTCATATTCATGTTCGAGAGGAAGATGGAACTCCAAGTAGAAGATTAGAGTTATATAAAGAAGTTGTAGATAGAGTAAGATCTAGTGGTACCGATGTAATATTGAATTTAACTACAGGGATGGGAGGTGATCTTGATATTGGACAAGGTGATAATCCTTTAGATTTTGGTCCTATGACAGATATGGCAAATGTTATGGAAAGAATTGCAAATGCAGAACAGTTTCTACCTGAAATTTGTACACTGGACGCTGGTACATTAAATTTTGGTGACAGCTCAGTTATTACAGTTAATACACCAAATGATTTAAGAAAAGCGGCAAAAAAATTAAAAGAAATAGGAGTTAAACCTGAAATAGAAGCTTTTGATTTAGGTAATATGTGGTTTGGAGCTCAACTATACAAAGAAGGATTACTAAGTGATCCACCAATGTTTCAAATGTGTTTAGGAATTCCATGGGGAGCACCAGCAACAACTTTAGCAATGCAAGCAATGAAAGATATTATGCCAAAAGAAGGTGTTTGGTCTGGATTTGCAATTTCAAAAAATGAAATGCCATTTGTTGCTCAAACAGTTTTAATGGGAGGCAATCCAAGAGTTGGACTTGAGGATAATTTATATTTATCAAAAGGTAAGTTAGCTACCAATGCCCAGTTAGTAGAAAAAGCTATAAGAATAGTAGATGAACTTGGTTACTCAACTATGACACCAGCCGAAACAAGAGAACAACTTAAACTTACAAAACATAAGTAATCTCAAAATAGTAGTTTAATTAATTTAGTGTAATCTTTTTAATAACCTAATTTTTTATCAATCTGATTCACTAAATCTTTATTTTCTATAAATAATTTTAAATTTTTTAAAAATATATTAAGAGTTAATCTAACATAATCACCATTATCATCAGATGACACATGAGGAGTTAAAATTAAATTTGGTGTATCCCAAAGTTTTGAAGACTTATCAAGAGGTTCATGCGTAAAAACATCAAGTATTGCACCTGCTATTTCATTATTGTTTAGTTTTTCACACAATGCATCATAATCCATTACTGATTGCCTTCCAACATTTACTATTCCACAAGTAGGTTTAAGCATATTAAGCTTTTCTTTACTGATTAGATTTTTTGTATCTGGAGTTTCGGGAACTGCCAAATATAAAAAATCAGCTTTAGGTAATACGCTATCAATATTTTCTATTGTGATAACCTCATTACATCCTTCTACAATTTTTCCTCTTTTATTAACTCCAATAACATTTGCCCCTAATAATTTAACATGTTTTGCCATCGAAGAGCCCAAAGAACCTGTTCCAACTACAACTACTGTTTTTCCTGCAATGGGGTTACTAAAAAGAGACACAAACTCTTTCTTTTTTTGGTTAGTAACAATTCTAGTCATATGGTTTTGCAACATTAAAATAGCCATTAGTCCATACTCACCAGCTTTTTTAGCATGAGCGCCACTGCTATTTGTCAAAACTAAATCATCAAACATCCAGTCTAAAGGTAGTAAATGTTCTACGCCTGCTGATACAACATGTATCCATTTNAGATTAGGTGAAATTTTTTTGAGATTATTTGTAGGAAAATTCCAAGCTAATAATATATCTGAATTTGACATTGATTTTTCAAAATTATCTTCATCCCAATCAACAAATATTTCTAATTTATCCTTTATTTCAGGAAAATCTTTAAGAGCTTCATTTAAATGTTCTTTTGTAATAGTAAAATTTTTTTCACCCTCAGCATCTGTTGGGAATGACCCAGGCGCCCAGTGATTATTTTTAACATGAATTTTAATCTTTTTATCTTTATTCAAAACTGCCTCTTGCTTCCATCTCTTGAAGATTTTTTATAATACCNTTATCNCGTTCTTTTAATGGCATATCTTCTAAATTAAACTGCATATTCATTACAGATGAACAGATTGATTTNACATATTCTTTATCATTATTGTTTTTTTTTGGTGCTTTTAATATTGTATCCTGTCCGTTAGTTCTTACAACTTGTCCTTTTGCTTTTTGAGGTTGAGGAGGATCTTTACCTTCTTCTAAATCTTTTGATAGTTTTCTTATTCTTCTTCTGTAAATCATAACACCTTTATCAGTTGGCATTAAATGCTCACCTTTGTGACTACTGATTGATCCCATTCCTTCAACAGCTTCTGCATCACCAGGATTTTTTTGTTTATCTTCTTGTGTTCTGTTTGAAATCTCACCAGCTTCAATTCTTTCATATCCTTCTTGATTATTATATTCAATTGGATCTCCTCTATCACCAAAATTTGCCCAAGCTAAAGCTACACAATGATGATCATCAACTGGAACAACCCATCTTGTAAAAGAGCTTCTTCCAAAGTATTTACTTTTTGTACCATCAGCAGCAAAAGCAGCTCCAGCTTGTGTAAAGTTTGGTAAGATTAATTCATTTACTCTAACCCAGACGTTATCGTTTATACGTCTTGTATTGCATCCAAGGTATTGAATGCCTCTTTCAAAAAAATCTATCTCTCCAACTTCAGCAAAACCTTCAGAAAATTGTATACCAGAGCTTTGACCATGTAAAAAAGATGTATGAAGAGGATCCATAATTGCATCAAGTACTTGAATCCAGTTACAATTATAATCTATTCGGTAAGGGTTAGAAATATTTCCTGGTATTTCAAATGAATCATAAAGTGGAAATTCAGGTATTTTTTCCATTGGACCCAGATATGAAAACACTAAACCGTTAAACTCTATGACCGGATATGCTCCAAGCTTAAATGTTTCTCTTAATTTTTTAGCCTGTTTCGAGTCTATATCCTCGCCAGGCGTTTCAAGAATTTCACCATTAGTTGAAAAAAGCCAACCATGATAACAGCACCTAATACCTTCATCTTCAGTTTTTCCATAGGCCATTGAAGCTCTTCTATGAGGACAAGCTTTATGTACTAAGCCTATATTCCCTTTTGTAGTTTTAAATATAACTAAATCTTCACCTAGAATACGAATTTCCTTTGGTGTCTTACTTACTTCTGATGTTAGAGCAACAGGATGCCAATAACGTCTTAGATATTCTCCACATGGTGTTTTAGAATTTGTTTGGGCCAATCCTTTATCTATCTCTGGTACAGCTGACTGTTTGTAGCCTCTAAAATCTTCCTGTTTGAAATTATTATTAATCATACCGATGCTCTTTTGAAAAATTATATTGTAAATATTATTATTCTAAAATACGCTTTTCAATATAAATAAACCTTTGTCGACCAGCTAATGTCTAAAGAAAAAAATTTAGTAAAAATTAAAAAACCTAAAAATTCTAATACTATATTTGGATTGCCATCTAAATCTTATATTGATGAAGATTTTTGGAAAAAGGAATGTGAAACTGTTTTATCCAATGGATGGCTGTTTGTGGGTTTTTCACATGAACTCAAAAAATCTGGTGATGTAATCCCGGTATTTATTGCAAATAAACCTATTTTACTTGTGAGAAATGGAAATGAAATTTCTGCTTTTCACAATGTTTGTAGTCATCGATGTTTAAAACTTGTAAATGAAAAAAAAAATGTAGGAAAAATTATCCGTTGTCCGTATCATGCTTGGAGCTATGATCTCGATGGCAAATTAAAAGCAGCCCCACATGTGGGTGGAACTAATCAACATAAACCTAAAGGATTTAATTTTTCTAATCATGGATTAAAATCAATTAATGTTCATGTTTGGCATGATTGGATTTTTGTTAATTTTAATGGAAAAGCAAAAAAATTTGAAGAATATGCGAAACCACTTATTAAAAAATTTGATGATATTGATTTAACAAAATTAAAATACGCAACAACTCTAGATTTTGGAAAAATAAATACTAACTGGAAATTTTTAATTGAAAATTTTATAGAACCGTATCACGTACAATTTGTTCATAAAACTACTACCAATCAACCTTTAAAGGATCATTATACAGTTGTTGATGGCATGTGTTATGGAAGTGGTGTTGATGTTGATGAGGAAGATACCAATAATAGTGCTGCACTGTCCGTAACCTCAAAATATTTATCTCTTTTTCCAAATTTTATAATTGGAACATATTTTCCTAATCAAATTGGTGTTTATTTAAATATACCAATAAGCCCAGGTATAACTTCACAAAAAAGAATAATCTATACTACTGATGGTAAGTCTATGAGCGAAAAAGAAATCAAGATGGTAAAAAACATATGGTGGAGTGTTCATAAAGAAGATCATGAAATGTGTGAAAGACTTCAAGAAGGCAGATATTCTCCAGCTGCAAAAGAAGGTGGTCTTTTATCTCCAGTTTGGGAAAAAGGTGTGCAAGCATTTCAAAAACTTATAGTTGATGCTACAATGAAATCTTCTAAATCAATAAAAAGGAAAAAAAATGTCTAAAGAAATAAATCTAGAAGGGTATCGACTTGCCCACACAATGATCAGAGTTAAAGATCTAGAAGCATCTTTTAATTTTTACTGCAAAACTTTAGGTATGAAAGTTTTAAGAAAAACAGATTATCCTGATGGTAAGTTTACAAATGCATTTATTGGATATGGACTTGAAACTGAGTCTCCTTGTTTAGAATTAACTTGTAATTGGGATCAAAAAGAGGACTACGACAAAGGAAATGGATGGGGACATGTTTGNATTGAAACTCCTGATGTTTNCAAAGCTTGTGAAGACCTTGAGAAACTTGGTGTTAATATTACTCGTAAACCAGGCCCAATGAAACATGGAACTAGAGTAATAGCATTTTGTGAAGATCCCGATGGGTACAAAGTCGAATTAAATGAACCAATAAAAGTATAAATTGAAAGGAAATAAGAATGTCAAAAAAACCTCAACTATATAAGTTTAAAGATATAGAAAATAGACTTCACACTCTAGAACCCGGTAAGAGTTATATTAAACCGTTTGTGACCAGCAAGGTAAGCAATACAATGTGTGGAGGGTTAAATTTCTTAAACAAAGTTTCTGTTCCATGGGATTTAACTTGTGATGAAATTATTTACTGTATGGAAGGTACTTTTAGATTAACATGTGATGGACAGTCTTATATCTGCAATCCTGGTGATGTTCTTTATATACCTAAAGATAATCATATAGCTTACGAGTGTGATGAGAAATGTGTAATATTTTATGCAGCTTATCCTCATGATTGGAAACAACAAGCAGGCATAACATTTGTTCCTGGAATAGACCCTGAAGATATGCCACAATAATAAATTATTTAAGGAGATCAATATGAGTAAAAATGAAAAAATTTATTATGAAAATTTTAAAGATGCGGTAGAGCGTAATAGAAAAAAAATACCTTCAGTTTATAAAAAATTAAAAAACGTTGGTGTAAAATACGTTTTATCAAGTTGGATTGATCTCCATGGTATTCCAAAAACAAAACCTGTTCCAATGTCTGATTTTGAGCCTTTGTGTTTAGGAAAGGGTCCTCAGTTTGCAGTTCATTCAATCTCTTATGTTCCTGAACTTACTCCAGCAGACTCGGATCAAGTTATGCTACCAGATTTAGACGCTGTTTATATTTGTCCTTGGGATACATCAACAGCAATTATTTTTGCAGATCTTTTTTGGGAGGATAAACCTTATAATGTTTGTCCAAGACAGGCTTTAAAACGTAATATGCAAAAAGCTCAAGATGCCGGATACAGAGGTATGGCAGGGGTCGAGCCTGAGTTTATTGCAATGAAATATGATGAAAATGGTCAGCCAATAAAAGCTATTGATACTGATCCGATAAAGGGAGTTAGGCCTCGAAGACAAGCTTTTGGTTATGANGTTGAGCACTCATTAGACTCGATGCATTTTNTAAAAGAGTTAATAGATATTCTTAATGGTTTAGGATGGCAACTTCATGATGTGGTTGCTGAAGGTGCCTATTCACAATTTGAATTAGATTTTCATTATACAAACCTTTTAGAGATGGCTGACAGATTAGTTTTTCTTCGTATACTTTTAAAAGAAGTTGCTAAAAAACATAATATGTTCATCACATTTATGCCGAAGCCAACAATTGGTGATTGGAGATCAGGAGCCCATATAAACTTTTCAATGATTGATAAAAAAGGAAAAAATATTTTTGATGGTGGAAATAAATGGTCTAAAGAATCTTTGTTTGCTGTAGGTGGATTAATGAAGCATGCAGAGGCAATAACTTCAATTACATGCTCAACAGTAAATTCTTATAATGGATTAGTTCCTAGAGTTGGAGGATTTGAAGGAGGCACAGTAACTTGGGCGCCAACAAATATTACTTATGGTCATAACAATCGATCCGCTCAATTTAGGTTACCTCAAAATAGATATTGTATAGAAAATAGAGCTGCAGATATGACTATGAATGTATATTTAGCTTTTTCAATGACACTTGCAGCTGCAGTAGAGGGAATTCAGATGAAAATTCATCCAGGCAAACCTACAGATCAAGATCTTTACAATATGACTGATAAAGAATTCAAAAAACTTGGAATTAAGAGGTTACCAAGAAATTTGCTTATGGCTTTAGAAGCTCTAAAGAATGATAAATTATCTGATGAAGTTATAGGAACGGTTATGAAGAATTCTTTATTAGCTTATAAGAATGATGAATGGGAAAGATACCATCAAGCGGTTACTGATTGGGAAGTGAAAGAATACCTCAGACTTTATTAATTCATGAAGAATTATGAAAAGTTTAAATTAGGAAATGTTAAGCTTTTATCTGGTAAAATTTTAAGTTCAGCAGAATTAGCATACAAGACCTACGGCAAATTAAATAAAAATGCCTCAAACGTAATTATTCTTCCAACTTTTTATACAGGAAGCCATATTAGAAATGAGGGATTTATAGGAAAAAATAGAGCAATTAATCCAAATAAATATTTTATTGTATCCATTAATATGTTTGGTAATGGCTTTTCGTCATCTCCAAGTAATACAATCAAAAATCAATCTGGTTCAAAATTTCCAACATTAACTTTGTGGGACAATATTTATTGCCAACATAAACTTATTACCGAGAAACTAAAAATAAAAAAAATAGCATTAGTGACTGGCTGGTCAATGGCAGGTTGCCAATCTTATCAATGGGCTGCACAGTATCCAAATATGGTAAAAGCAATTCTTCCTTTTTGTGCATCATCCAAAACATCAATTCATAATCATGTGTTTTTAGATGGAGTAAAAGCTGCACTTACAGCTGACAAAAATTGGAACAAAGGCAACTATAAAAGACAACCTGTTGCGGGCCTAAGAGCTTTTGGTCGAGTTTATGCAGGATGGGCTTTCTCTCAAAATTTTTATAGAGAAAAATTATTCAAGAAACTTGGATATAAAAATTCAGAAGAATTATTAAATGATTGGGCAGAAGATCATGCAAAAAATTGGGATGCTAATAATTTATTATCAAAATTAAAAACTTGGCAATTGAACGATATAAGTAGAGGACTAACTTATAAGAATAATTATATTAAGGCACTTAAATCTATAAAAGCCAAAACAATTTTAATGCCATGCAATCAAGATCTATACTTTAGAACTAAAGATAATGAATATGAGAAAAGATATATCCCACGTTCATCATTAAGACCAATTAATTCATCCTTCGGCCATTGTGCTGCAAATCCTGGTAATGATAAAAAATTTGAAAAAGAACTAGATAAGAATATTAAAGAGTTATTAAATTAAAAATGAATAAAATAAAAAAAATAGCAATTATAGGAACTGGTGTTATTGGTGCCGGATGGATAATTCGTTGCTTGGCACACGATAAAATTGTTTACGCTTTTGACAAAGATTTAAAACTTAAAAAAAACTTAGTATCTGAAATTAAGAGAACATGGCCTTATGTTAAAAAGCTTTTTAATAAAAAAACACTTAAATTAAAAAATTTTAAATATTTCACTTCTCTTGAAGAAACGGTGAAAGATGCTGATTTTATTCAAGAATGCGCTAGCGAAAATTATGCTTTAAAAACTAGATTAATGGCAACAATAGGCAAGTATGCAAAACCTAAAGCGATAATTTCATCTAGCTCATCAGGATTATTACCTACTAAAATTTATTCCAAATGTAAAAATCCTCAAAGAACAATTATTGGACATCCATTTAACCCTGTTTATTTATTACCTGCGGTTGAAATTGTGCCTGGTAAAAAAACTTCAAAAAAATATTTAGACAATGCTAAAAAATTTTATAAATCGATTTCAATGAATCCAATAATGGTTAAGCATGAATTACCTGGTTATTTATCAGACAGATTACAAGAGGCTTTGTGGAGAGAAGGACTACATATAATCAATGAAGGACATGCAACTACTGAAGATTTAGATAGAGCAATTGAAGATGGACCAGGATTGAGATGGTCATTAATGGGGACTTTCCTAACTTTTCATTTAGCAGGAGGAAAGGCTGGCATGAGACATATGTTAGAACAATTTGGTCCAGCCTTAAAATTACCTTGGACAAAATTGAAAGCTCCAAAATTGTCAAATAAATTAATAAATAGATTGGTTATGGGCACTAAAAAACAATCTAAAGGAAAATCTGTTACTAACATTGCAAACATAAGAGATGAGTATCTTGTTGAACTTCAAAAACTTAGAAAAAAGTACGAAAACAAATTAAGATAATTTAATCATTTCTTTCCGTATGACCATCAACAGATATCACTTGTCCAGAAACTTTACTTGAATCATCAGAGATTAAAAAAGAACACATTTTTCCAATATCTTCTTCAAGGATCCATTGCTTCATTGAACTCATTGAAATAAAATCTTTTTCAATAGCTTTTGTTGATACTTTAGTGAATTTTGCTTTATCTCTTATTACTCTTTTCATTCTATCACCTTTAATTGTGCCAGGACATACAGCGTTCACTCTAATATTAAATTTACCAAGTTCCATTGCTAATGTTTTCGTAACACCAATAATTGCCCATTTACTTGCTGCATAAGGAGAACGTAATGGAAAACCAAGTATCCCAGCAGTTGATGAAATGTTTATTATTGAACCATTTTTTGATTTTTTAAGTAAAGGAATTGATTTTTTTGTAAAATAAAAATGACTATTTACATCTACATGTAATGTATTTTCCCAATCTTTAGAATTTAATTTTTCAAGAGATCCGGTAGGACCAGCTATTCCGACATTATTAATTAAAGCATCAATTTTTTTTGTTTTCTTTTTTACTTTTTGAAAAAAATCAGAAACCTGATTTTCATCTGAGGCATCGCAATAGTAGGTAAATAATCTTTTATTCTTTAAAGGATTTTTATTCAATTTATTGAGAGATTTTGTATCAATATCGCATAGATAGACGTATGCGCCTCTAGCAAGACAAATTTTTGCAGTAGCTAAACCTATGCCAGATGCACCAGCCGAAATAATTATTTTTTTATTTTTTAAAATATTCATTTAAATTTTATTTAATCTTAAAGAAATACCTTCCTCTTCTTTAATATTTAACTCACTATCATTATTATCATAAAGTTCTTTTATTCTTAATCCACTAGTTTCAATAGTAGGTAAATTATTTTTTTTAAGACCTAAGTGTCTTGCGTATACAGCTTTTTTTTTATTTACCTGATGAGGCTGAAAGTCATTTATATCATTAATCTTTAAATGATTTCCTTTTTCAATATATCCATCTTTAATTGCATTATTTAATAAATCTAATCCTTTTTGAGTTCTAACAATTGCTGCATTAAACCCTTCGTCCTCTCCTTCAGGAGATCCACCACTCCATGTATCAAGGGCTGCTATATCAGCGCTTTCTCCTATTGCATCTGGACAAATTTTACATCTAAAATGAACTCTCCAATTACTTTCATCTCCCCAAAAAGAATTATAATCTTTATCATGCTCTCTTCCATCCTTCGTTCTAATGAACATCAGCCCGGGATTGCCGTATCCTCTGTATCTAAAAATATCTAACTCTTCTTCTTTAATATTATAGCTTTTTATAAAATCTTGAGATTTAGTAAATTCTGTAGAACCACCACAGACAAGAGTTAACAAATATTTACAATTTTCATCTACTCTTTTATCAGTTTTAGAAAGAAGTCTTATTGCAGAGATATCACAAGGCTTTCCAATAAAAGCAAAATTTTTATTTTTATCTAAGGCTTCATTAAATTTGCTTAAAGGTGAGGCGGGGCCATATCTTGATCTACTTTCACAATTTAACAAATCTTTTTTCGAATAGCTGAACTTTGGAATGCTCCTCATTGGTTTGTCGGGGTCTCCCGCAGTATGTAAAATGAAATCTACCTTATTAGTTTCTAGCAGATATAAAGAAATTCCATTTAAAAGGCCCCCTGTTGAACTTTGAAATCTGATATCTTTATCAGATGACCATGCATAGAATAAAGAGTTATAAAATCCCCATATTAAATCTTCTTTTGAATTTTTACTTATCTCTTTTTTAGGCAATCCTTCAACGAATAAACCTGGACATATTTCTTTTATTTTTTTAAATTCATCATTAGATAAAGATACCGTTTCTCTTGGTTCTAACCTTCCTTTATCAGTCATTGAAATGTGAATTTTTTCTTTTCCAACAACACTTTGACAAAGTCCACAACCAATACAGAGCCCATTGCTTGTAATCTCTGTTAGATTTTTAATTTCTAACATTAATTTTTTAAAAATATAATTATTCTCATCACAACTACAAAAAAGTGACGATAATTCATTTTAAGATTTAACTAAAGAGGATTGAAGTTCCTTATTTGTAATATACCCTTTGATATTTCCAGCAGAGTCAACAACGTCAACAACCACATCGTTTAAAACAATTTTTGGTAAAAATTCTTCTAAAAATTCATCCTCATGAACTTTTAATCTATTTTCTCCAGATGGCTGTCCTTCTTTAGCATCAGTCATAATTACTTTTGCTTTTAGTACTTTTGCTCTATTCACATCTTTTACAAACGCAGCAACATAATCATCTGCTGGATTCATTACAATATCAACAGGAGTTCCAACTTGAACTAGTTTGCCAGCATTTAAAATTGCAATATGGTTACCAAGTCTCAATGACTCATCTAAATCATGCGTAATAAATACTATTGTTTTTTTTAATTCTGATTGAAGAGAAAGTAGCTGCTTTTGCATATCACTTCTAATTAAAGGATCTAAGGCACTAAAGGCTTCATCCATCAACATAATATCAGAGTCTGTTGCTAATGCTCTAGCTAAGCCAACTCTTTGTTGCATTCCTCCTGATAGTTGGTTTGGATACTGATTTTCGAAACCATTTAATCCAACTGCTTCAATTTTTTCCATAGATATTTTATCTCTTTCATCTTGAGATATGTTTCTCATTTCAAGTCCGTAAGCAACATTTTGAATTACAGTTTTATGAGGAAACAAACCGAACCTTTGAAACACCATACTCATTTTACGTCTTCTAAATTCAATTAATTCTTGTTTATTTAATGACATTACATTTGTACCTTCAACTAAAATTTCTCCAGAGGTAGGTTCTATTAATCTATTAAGATGTCTTATTAGAGTAGATTTTCCTGATCCAGAAAGACCCATGCAAACGAAAGTTTCTCCTTCTTCAATTTTTAAAGAAACATTATCCAGACCAACAGTATGTCCTGTATTTTCTAAGACTTCGTCCTTAGTCGCACCATCTTTAACCATTTGTAAGATTGATTGAGGTTTATTACCAAAGATTTTGTAGATGTTATTGATTTCTATTTTAGACATTTTGTAAGAACTTGTAACAAAACTATAAAATTTATTAAAGGAAAGAAATAAGTTATTCAACTTTAAATTGCATTGACAAACTTCAATCCTTAAATAATCATCTACTAATGGCACAAATTGAAAAAATTGAAAAAGATAGATCAGATCTTAAAATTAAATGGAGTGATGGAGAAGAGAGTAAGTTTAATTATATGTGGCTTCGAGATAATTGCCCTACAGCTCATGATAAAGACTCACATCACAGAATGTTTAACATCTTAGATGTATCGAAAGATTTATCTATAAAAGATTACAAAATTGATGAGGCTGGATCTCTTCAAGTTCAATGGAGCGAAGGAGATCATACTAGTTATTATGATCCAAGCTGGCTTCGAAAAAATTGTTATACATTAAAAAACAAATCTAAATATGTTTCTCCCTATAGCTTGTGGAACAAAGATCTAAAAAATGAATTTGATTTAATTTGCATAGAACATGATGAAATCTTAGATACTGATGAAGGATTAATTAAGTGGTTAGAACTTTTGCATCATAAGGGTATTGCTATAATTAAAAATGCCCCAGTCGAAAAAAAATCTGCTTTCCCTCTATTAAATAGAATAAGCCATATAAGAGAAACTTTTTTTAAAACACCATTTGAGGTTATAAATATTCCTAAACCAAATAATTCAGCTTATACAGCACACGCACTTAGAAATCATATGGATTTACCTTGGTTTGAACTCCCACCAGGATATCAATTTCTTCATTGTTTAGTTAATTCTGCTAATGGAGGAGACTCATCTGCGGTAGATGGGTTTGCTGTTGCAGAATATTTAAAAAATAATGAAAATGAAGTTTTTGAAACTTTAGTTAATATTCCTTTAAAATTTAGAGACATGGATTACACACAAGAGTCTCATAGAAATTTTCATGCACCTGCAATAAGTTTAACTAAAGATGGAGATTTTCATGATATTAGATTTAGTGTAGCAACAATGGATGTCC
>JGI20158J14315_10001506_pt1 | contig 16891 bp, 15 predicted proteins | sample COG_08_FD_14315 | JGI IMG/M metagenome (IMG submission 14315)
GCAGACCGCCACAGGCCGCGCCGCTCCGCCGGTCGTTTCGATATCGGCCAGAAGCGCGGCCAGCCGTTTGGGGGATTCATACAGAACAACGGTTGCGCGCAGAGCCATAAGTTCCGCCAGCTGCTTTTGGCGGGCCACTTGTTGCGGTGCCAAAAAACCGGCGAAGTGAAATTGATCCGTCGGCAGGCCGGCCACAGTCAGAGCGGCGATACAGGCCGCAGGTCCCGGCGCCGATAGGATGGTTAACCCCTCGCGCCGGGCATCGGCGACCAGTTGATAGCCGGGATCGGCGATCAACGGCGTGCCTGCTTCTGAAACATAGGCAACGGACTTACCCTCCACGACATGCTGGAGCAGTTTCTGGCGGTCCTTGGCCTGGCTGTGATCGTGATAGGCAATGATTCGCCGCCCGGCCAAGGGCACGCCATGAATGTCCAGCAATTTTCGGGCTGTCCGGGTATCTTCGGCGGCCAATACATCCGCAGAGGCTAAAATATCAAGCGCGCGCAGCGTAATATCGCGCGCTGAGCCTAAAGGTGTTGCCACAAGGTATAAGCCGGGCTCCAACTTAATCAAATTATGATTCACCTCTGGACCCCTTTGCGGATTGCAATAAACTGCACTTAACACAGGTCTACCAATCTCTGAAGGGCGCTTTGACTATGAATTTTCTAATCCCATCAATGTCGCATCTTCGCGGCGCGGCTGTATTGGCGCTCTGTGCTTCGATGCTTCTGTCGGCTTGTGTTGCGCCCTCTGGCGGGCCAATGTCAGGCGGTGGCCTCCGGCTTGATGGCAGCAAGACGGTGCAGGTCGCGGTTCTCTTGCCGCTCACAGCGACGGATGAGCGGGTGCAGGAATTGGCGCTTTTTGCAGAGCAAGCGGCGCGCATGGCCATGGCGGATCTTAAAGGCCGGGTTGAAATGCAGATGCAAGTCTATGACACNGCCGGGCTTGAGNCGCAGGCGGCCGAAATGGCTCAGCTTGCGGTACAAGAGGGCGCGCAGGTGATTGTCGGTCCGCTTTTTGCGGGCGCAGCCAATGCGGCGGGTCTGGCGGTTGCCGGCAGCGGCGTGAGTGTTTTGTCCCTATCGAATAATGTCGAGATTGCCGGTGGCAATGTCTATGTCTTGGGTCATACGTTTCAGAACACGGCCGAGCATTTGGCTGCTTATGCATATGAGCAAGGAAAAACACGGGCGCTTTTGGTACATGCCAACACGGTGCCGGGGCAGGCTGGGCGCGATGCCCTCGAGCGGGCCTTGGAAGAGCAAGGCAGTTTCGTGGCCGGTGTAGAGGGGTATGAATTTACGCAACAGGACTTGGTGGATGCGATGAGCCGAGTGGCTGAACGCAATGAAGTCATAGACGCCGATATCGTTTTTCTAACCGCCGATTACGACGGCGGGTTGCCTTTGATCGCGCAATTGCTGCCAGAGGCGGGAGTGGATCCGCAGCTGGTGCAATATGCCGGTTTGGCGCAGTGGGACGCTTTGCCCTCCGCCTTTCATTTACCGGCTATTCAGGGGGGATGGTTCGCCATGCCAAGCCCTGTGCGCAGCGAACAATTCAATGCGCGCTTTCAAACCGTCTATGGCCGCGCGCCGCATCCATTGGCGGCCATTGCCTATGATGGCGTGGCGGCAGTGGGCGCCTCAGTGGCCACGGGCAACCGAGATGCTTTGAACCGGCGGGGATTGACCTTAAGCAGCGGTTTTCAGGGCGCGGCAGGCATTTTCCGCTTGCGCGATGATGGCACGGTTGAACGCGGCTTGGCGGTGGCCACCATTGAAGGCAATAAAGTCGTTGTGTTGTCGCCAGCTCCGGGCAGCTTTTCCAATATCGGATTTTAGGCTTGGAACTGTCCAAGCTTCGCGCGCCCTCGGATCTCATTGTCGAGGCGTCTGACATCTTTGATCGCGAGGATGTGGCCGCCCAGATTGACCGCGCGGTGGCAGATCTCAGTGATGCGGCGGCGATCCGCGGGGCTGTGGTGGGCATTCTGCGCCAGAGCCGTGCTGCAGGGCTGGAGCGGATTTCGGCGGCCTTCAAGGCGGCGCCTTTTGCGTCGCAGGCCGCGACGATGAGCTATTGCTATTTGACCGATTGTGCGGTGGCGGCAGCCTATGATGCGGCACTGCGCTATATGCATCCCCGGCAAGTTGCGACCACCTCTGAGCAATTGGCGATTGTGGCTGTGGGGGGCTATGGTCGGGGCGGCATGGCGCCATTCTCAGATGTCGATTTGCTCTTCGTTATCCCCTATAAGATGACCGCTTGGGCCGAAAGTGTGATTGAAAGTTTGCTCTATGTGCTTTGGGATCTGCGCCTTAAAGTGGGTCATGCCAGCCGCACGATCCGGGATTGTCTGCGCCTGGCCCGGGAAGACTACACTATTCGCACATCTTTGGTTGAGATGCGGTTCTTACTTGGTGACCAAGAGGTGTTCCAGCAGCTTCAAACCCAGCTTCGAGAAAAGCTCTTTAAAGATACCGCAGGCGAATTTACCGAAGCCAAGCTTGCGGAACGGGATGCGCGCCATCTCAAGCAGGGCGGCCAGCGCTATATGGTGGAGCCGAATGTCAAAGAGGGCAAGGGCGGGCTGCGCGATCTGCAATCACTTTATTGGATTGAAAAATACATAACGGTGTATTTCATGCCGAGCAATTGGTTGAAGCCGGCGTGTTCAGCGCCGAGGAATTCGCCACATTTGAGGCCGCGCAGAATTTTCTTTGGGCGGTGCGTTGTCATCTTCATTTGATTGCCAATCGCGCGATGGACCAGTTGACCTTTGAGTTGCAGGTCGAGGTTGCCGAGGCGATGGGCTATCGCGACCGCGGCGGGCGGCGGGCGGTGGAGCATTTCATGCAGGCCTATTTTCGCCATGCGACAAAAGTGGGGGAATTGACCCGCATTTTCCTGACCGCTCTTGAGGCTGCGCAGGTGAAGAAGGAGCCTGTTTTGCTGCGTGTGTTGCGCCGAAAGCCAAAGTTGAAGCCGGGTTTTTCTGTATTGCAAAACCGGCTGGCCATTGCCGATCCGGATGCGTTCTTACAAGATAAAATGAACCTGCTTCGGGTTTTTGAAGAGGCTATGCGCACGGGCCTTTTGATCCATCCGAATGCCATGCGGCTTTTGTCGGCGAACCTGCATTTGATAGATGGGTCGATGCGCAAATCGGATGAGGCTATTCGTATCTTTATCGACATTCTGCTGAAACACGGCAATCCTGAGCGGGGATTGCGGCGCATGAATGAGCTGGGCGTTTTGGCGGCATTTATTCCGGAGTTTGAACCGATTGTCGCGATGATGCAGTTCAACATGTATCACTCCTACACGGTTGATGAGCACACCATTCAAACGATCAGCCATCTGGCTGCGATTGAGCGTGGGGAATTGATAGAGGAGTTGCCGGTCGCCAGCGGAATATTGGCCGAGGGTCTGAACCGAAAAGTGCTCTATGTGGCCCTTCTGCTGCATGATATTGGCAAGGGGCGGCCCGAAGATCATTCGGTGCTCGGTGCGAAAATCGCCCGTGAAGTTGCGCCGCGTTTGGGGCTCAAGCCGCGTGAGGTGGAGACGGTCGAGTGGCTCGTCCGGCATCATCTTTTGATGTCCGATATGGCGCAAAAACGTGATATTGCAGATCCGCGCACGGTGCGTGATTTCGCCAAGGCGGTGCAATCGGTTAAGCGCCTGGATCTTCTGACGGTCTTAACCGTCTGTGACATTTCAGGTGTGGGCCCCGGGGTGTGGAACAACTGGAAAGCCGTGCTGATCCGGGCGTTGTACCGGCAAACGAAAAAGGCTCTGGAGACCGGGCTGGAAGATCTCAACCGAGAAAACCGCGGCACCGAGGCGAAGAAAAACCTGCGTAAGGCGCTGCCCGATTGGTCCAAAGCGGCGCTGCGGCATGAGACGAACCGCCATTACCCGCCTTATTGGCAAGGTCTGCATGTCACGGCGCATCAAATTTTTGCCCGGCTGCTTCTGGATATTCCAGAAGACGAAATCCGTATGGATTTGCAGCCCGATGAAGATCGCGACGCAACGCGGATTTGCTTTGCGATGGGGGATCACCCGGGGGTGTTCAGCCGGATTTGTGGCGCTTTGGCCTTGAGCGGGGCGAATGTGGTCGACGCGCGCACCTTCACCAGCAAAGACGGCTACGCCACCGCGGTTTTTTGGGTGCAGGATGCGGAAGGTCACCCCTATGAGGACCTGCGACTTGGACGGTTGGAAAAGATGATTAATGAGACCTTGCAAGGCACGCTTGTGGCCCGTGAGGCCATCCAATCGCGTGATAAAATCAAGAAACGTGAGCGGGCGTTTCAAGTGCCCACCTCGATCAGTTTCGACAATGAAGGCTCTGAAATATACACAATCATTGAGGTTGATACACGCGACCGCCTCGGACTGCTTTATGACCTGACCCGCACGCTGGCCGCGGCCAATGTGAATATTTCCAGCGCGGTGATTGCCACCTATGGTGAACAGGTGGTCGATACATTCTACGTCAAAGACATGTTCGGGCTGAAGCTGCATTCCAAGGCCAAGCGGGACAGTTTGGAGCAAAAACTGCGGGATGCTTTGAAGCAAGGCGCGACGAGGGCGCTATCATGACGATGATGCGGGGGGTCTTTACGGTCGGGTTTTGGACCTTGGTGTCGCGTGTCATGGGATTTTTGCGCGATGTTTTGATTGCGGGCGCTCTGGGGGCCTCTCCTGTGGCAGAGGCGTTTTTCCTGGCCTTTTCTCTGCCCAATCTGTTTCGTAGGTTTTTCGCCGAAGGGGCGTTTAATATCGCCTTCGTACCGATGTTTTCAAAGAAGCTGGCCTCGGGTGATGGGCCGCTGGAGTTTGCGCGGGACGCGTTGTCGATGTTGGCACTTGTGCTTATCGTGCTGAACGCGCTTGCGATGCTGGCAATGCCCTATTTGGTTTGGGCCATGGCAAGCGGTTTTGTCGGCGATGCACGCTTTGATCTAACTGTGGTGTTTGGCCGAATTGCCTTTCCCTACATTCTTTTCATCTCGCTCGCCGCCTTGATTTCGGGTGTGCTCAATTCAGCGGGGCGGTTTGTGGCAGCTGCGGCTGCGCCTGTTTTACTGAATATTTGCTTTATTTTGGCGCTGTTTGCGGCGCAGTGGTTGGGCTGGGATATCGGTTTAACCCTGGCGTGGAGCGTGCCTTTGGCGGGGATTGCGCAACTGGCCGTGCTCTGGGTTGCGGCGCTCCGGGCGGGGTTTCGGCTGTTGCCGCGCTGGCCGAAAATGACGCCCGAGCTCAAGCGTTTGGCGATGATCGCAGCCCCTGCCGCGCTGGCCGGCGGGGTTGTGCAGGTCAACTTGCTGGTGGGTCGGCAGATTGCCAGTTATTTTGAAGGAGCCAATGCCTGGCTCTATTATGCTGATCGGTTGTATCAGCTGCCACTGGGTGTGGTGGGGGTTGCCATTGGCATTGTGCTCCTGCCGGATCTGTCACGGAGGTTGCGTATTGGCGATGAGGCGGGCGGGCAAGAGGCCTTCAACCGCGCAGCCGAGCTGTCTTTGCTTTTGACCATTCCTTGCACGGTGGCCTTGGTTGTGATCCCTTCGGCATTGGTCTCGGTATTGTTCGAACGCGGGGCATTTGTGGCCAGTGATACCCAAGCCACAGCCCTGGCCACTGCGATTTACGGATTGGGCTTGCCGGCCTTTGTGTTGCAAAAGCTCTATCAGCCGGTGTTTTTCGCCCGGGAAGACACAAGGTCGCCATTTAACTTTGCCCTTGTTGCATTGGTGGTTAATGCCGTGGTGGCAATCGGCTTGAGCCGATATATCGGGTTTACGGCCGCAGCCTATGGGGCAACTTGTGCCGGCTGGGCCATGCTGGTTTGCCTGTGGTGGGGGGCGCGGCGTTTTGGTGCGGCGGCAAGCTGGGATGCGCAGTTGCGCAAAAGGTCGTTCCGCATTCTTTTGGCCAGCCTGGTGATGGGCGCAGTGGTTTGGATCACGGCCCGCGCTCTGGAACCCGTCTTGCAGATGGCCGGTCTGCGCCTGCTTGGTCTGGCAGTGATTTTAGGGGTGGCGGGGCTCAGCTACGCGCTGGCCGGTCGCCTACTTGGGGCCTTTAGCCTTGCGCAATTGCGGCAAATGATCCGCCGGGCCGACTGATTGGCAATGGATCAATGACGCCGAAACTTCGCCACCAGGCTGGCAAGCCCGCCCGGCTGGATCAACGCGGCGGAGATAAAGCCCGCCACGGCGGCACATAGCTCCGCCACCCAAAGCGGCGGCCCGCTGCTGAACAAGGAAAAGCTGATGTTGATTGCCATCAAAAGCCCGAGCATACGAAAGGCGCGCAATTGGTGGCTCAACAGACCTTCTGCGCGGCTAAAGAGCACAAAACTAAACCCACCGATCAACCCATAGGCCGGCGGGTAGCCGCCGAAGAGCGGATATGTGCTGGATGTGAACTGTGCGTATCCAAGAGCTGCAAACACGGAAGAGATGCCGAAAATGGCGAAAACCGCCGTGTTGCCTAAGATTTCGCCGACGAATTTCCCCAAGGCCAAAATTAAAACCGAGGCCAAAATGGACTGCATCACCGCGGCATGAACGAAAGGGTAGGTGAGCATGCGCCAAAATAATTCCGCCTGCCAAATACCAGCCGATACGGCCCGTTCAAACCCCTCAGGGAGGAAGGCAAATTGCCTTATGAGGCCGATACGGGCATCAAATTGACCCCAAAGCTGCGCCTCGGCGCCGGCGATATAGGCCTCGCCGATGACCACCGCCAAAAACAGGACAATCACCGCGGGCGGTAGGGGATTGACGGCGGGGGGAGGGGAGTCGGACATGCTGTGCTTCCTTGACGGCTTCGACCTTGCTCATTATGCGATGTGAAGACTGAATTCTAGAGCCGAGGCCCTCATGACCGAAAAGTTTATTCCGCGCGTATTTTCAGGAATCCAACCCTCAGGTGGGCTGACTTTGGGCAATTACTTGGGCGCGATGAAGCGATTTGTGGATATGCAAGAGAATGGCGGATTTGAAACTGTCTATTGCATGGTTGATTTGCATGCGATCACAGTCTGGCAAGATCCAGCGGACCTGCGCCGCAACACGCGCGAGCTCTGCGCCGGCTTCATAGCCGCTGGCATTAATCCNGAAAAATCAATCTTGTTCAATCAAAGCCAGGTACCAGAACATGCGCAGCTGGGCTGGATTTTCAACTGCGTGGCGCGCATGGGCTGGATGAAGCGCATGACACAGTGGAAAGACAAGGCGGGCAAGAATAGTGAGAATGCCTCGCTTGGTCTTTTTGGCTACCCGGCTTTGATGGCGGCGGATATATTGATCTACCACGCCACCCATGTTCCCGTGGGCGAAGATCAAAAGCAGCATCTCGAGCTGACACGCGATATTGCGACGAAGTTTAACAATGATTTTGGTGTGGATTTTTTCCCAATTCCCGAACCGGTGATTGAGGGGGCGGCGACGCGGGTTATGAGCCTGCGCGATGGGACAAAGAAAATGTCCAAGTCTGATCCCAGCGANATGAGCCGTTTGAATATGACCGATGATGCNGATGCTTTGGCCAAGAAAATCAAAAAGGCGAAAACCGATGCCGAAGCATTGCCGGAAACGCTNGAGGGGTTGGACGGCCGGCCAGAGGCGCGCAACTTGGTNAATATCTACGCTGCGCTGAATGAGATGACACCGCAGGCGGTGATNGATGAATTNGCCGGGCAGCAATTTGGCGCATTCAAACCAAAGCTTGCAGATTTGGCCGTCTCAAAGCTGGCGCCGATCTCCGGCGAAATGTCGCGCNTGATGCAAGAACCCGATGAGATTGACCGTATTTTGGCCCGNGGCGCTGAACGTGGCCGGGCTTTGGCCGCTCCGATCTTGCAACAAACCTACGATATCGTCGGGATGTTGCGCTAGGGCTCTGAATTTGCGCCCTGGTGTGTGCCCGCGGGGTTCGGGGCTTTGGGCTGCAAACCGCCTGGGGCAATAGGTTAAATATTTTATAGCTGTCGCAATTTGGCGTTGCGGGCGGGCGCGGCTCCGGGCATGATGCGGATCGAATGGAGGCCTGTGATGCGTAAATTTATGGTTGTACTGGACAATTCCACGGAATGTTTGAACGCGATGCGCTTTGCGGCCATGCGGGCGCAAAACACCGGTGCGCGGGTTGAAATTCTCGCGGTGATTCCACCTGAGGAATTCAATCATTGGATCGGTGTCGGAGAAATTATGCGCGAAGAAGCCCGTGAGCGGATTGAGGCGCATTACGAGGTCTTTGCCAAGTGGATGCGCGAGAAACACGGGGTTGATCCTGAGCTGGTGATTCGCGAGGGTGAGATCGTGCCGGAAATTTTGTCGCAAATTCGCGATGATGACGAGGTGGATATCCTGGTGTTGGGCGCGGCGACAGATCGGAAAGGGCCAGGGCCCTTGGTAACCCAATTGTCAAAATCTTCCGGCAGTTTGGACGTGCCGATTGTGATTGTGCCGGGGTCTTTAAGCAAAGAACAATTAGAAGCTTTGAGCTAGTGTAGCCCATAGTTAGAATAATTCTAAAAACTTGACATTGAACGGTCCGCAGCACATATTTGCGGAACGACAACCGGAAGGCAGCTTCATGTTCATTCAAACCGAGAGTACCCCAAACCCTGCAACGCTCAAATTTTTGCCTGGGCAATCTGTCATGGACATGGGCACGGCGGATTTCCCATCGGCTGAGAGCGCCTCTGCCAGCCCCTTGGCGCAGCGATTGTTTGCAGTTGCCGGCACGACGGGCGTGTTTTTGGGCTCTGATTTTGTCACGGTGACCAAAACGGATGACATGGAGTGGGATCATATCAAGCCGGCTTTGTTGGGCGCGATTATGGAGCATTTCCAATCTGGCGCGCCTGTGCTGTCAGACGGTCAATCTGGCGCAGTCGCGCAGGGCGATTATGATGCCGCCGATGAATCCATTGTGGTGCAGATCAAAGAGCTTTTGGACACACGCGTGCGCCCGGCGGTGGCGCAAGATGGCGGCGATATCACCTTTCACGGTTTTGATCGGGGCATCGTTTACCTGCATATGAAAGGCGCTTGTGCCGGTTGCCCCTCGTCCACTCTGACGCTGAAAATGGGCATAGAGAATTTGCTGCGCCATTATATCCCGGAAGTGGTCGAAGTGCGCCCTGTTGCCGCCTAACACGCCTGTTTTGGCCGCAGATCTCGCGCGGATTCACCGCTCTGCCTTTGTCAATGCGCGCCCGTGGTCCGCAGATGAGTTTCAACATCTTATGGCGCAGCCCGGCGTGCATGTGCGGGCGGTTCCGGGCTGTTTTGCGATGGGACGTTTGGTGCTTGATGAGCTTGAAATCCTTACTGTTGCCTGCGCCGTAGAGGCGCAAAGGCGGGGTTTGGCGCGGCAAGTGATGCTGTCGCTTTGTGAGGCGTCGGCAGTTTTGGGCGCGCGCTCCGTTTTTTTGGAAGTGGCCGCGGACAATGCGCCGGCCCTTGGGCTCTATAAAAGCTTAGAATTTGAGCAGGTCGGCCGCCGATCAGGCTATTATCAGCGGCGCGACGGCACGCAATGCGACGCGCAGATCCTTCGTAAATCACTGACTTAAATTGTTTTATATTTGAACTCCTCGGGGAGCTTTCAGGTTTCAACTGTGATTTTCTTAATAAAAGGATAAATTTATATTGACGCTCCCTTGGCAGAACGGGCTTATTTGGTCATGATNGANGGATCTGCTTGNTTTTGACCCGTAGGATTCTGTCTGCTGGGTTGTCGCTATTTATGGGAGACTCTTATGAGCTTTATGAAAACTATTCTTGGCAGCGCTGCTGCTGTGGCTTTGAGCGCCACTGCTGCATTGGCTGACCCTGCTATCATCTTTGATCTTGGCGGTAAATTTGACAAATCTTTCAACGAGGCCGCGTTCCAGGGCGCGCAGCGCTGGGCGGATGAAACCGGCGGATCGTTCCGCGAGATTGAGCTGCAAAATGAGGCCCAGCGCGAGCAAGCCTTGCGGCGCTTTGCGGAAGCTGGCTCTAATCCGATCGTCATGGCTGGCTTTGCCTTCGCCGATGCGCTGGGTAAAGTCGCGCCAGATTATCCGGACACAAAGTTTGCGGTGATTGATGTGAACTGGTTGAGCATGCCCAACGTGCGCGGCATTGGTTTTAACGAGCATGAAGGCTCCTACCTTGTCGGTATGCTGGCCGCACAGGCTTCTAAAACGGGCACTGTCGGCTTTGTTGGTGGCATGGATATCCCACTGATCCGTCGCTTTGGCTGCGGCTTTGCGCAGGGCGTGAAGGCGGTTAATGCCGACGCAACAATCATTGCCAATATGACCGGTACAACCCCGGCCGCTTGGAATGATCCGGTAAAAGGCTCTGAGCTGACCAAAGCGCAGATCAGCCAAGGTGCGGATGTGGTCTTTGCTGCGGCTGGTGGTACCGGCGTTGGCGTTTTGCAAACCGCGGCGGATGAGGGCATTTTGTCCATCGGTGTAGACAGCAATCAAAACTACATGCACCCCGGCAAGGTTCTGACCTCCATGCTGAAGCGCGTGGACAATGCGGTTTACGAAGCCTTCAGCCAAGGCGATGCGCTGGAAACAGGCAATTTCCAAATGGGCGTGGCCAATGGTGGCGTCGGCTACGCTCTGGATGAGTTCAACGCATCTTTGGTGTCTGCAGATATGGAAAGCGCTGTAGAGGCGGCGGCGGCGGCCATCACTGCGGGCTCATTGTCCGTGCATGATTATACCTCCGACGAAACCTGCCCAGCCTTGTCCTTCTAAAGGACCTGCGAACAGGCCAAGATTGAGAGGCCGCGCCATTGAGTTGGCGCGGCCTTTGTTGACAAAGGGATTTTAATGAGCCAGCCAGCGATTGAATTACAGGGTATTTCCAAGGCCTTTGGGCCCGTGCAGGCCAATAAAGACATCTCAATCCGTGTCATGCCTGGAACCATTCATGGTATTATCGGCGAGAATGGTGCTGGCAAATCAACCCTTATGTCGATCCTTTACGGGTTTTACAAAGCGGACGCGGGAGAGATTTTTATCTCAGGCAAGAAAACGGCGATCCCGGACAGCCAAGCTGCGATTTCTGCCGGGATCGGCATGGTGTTCCAACATTTTAAACTGGTTGAGAATTTCACCGTTCTTGAAAATATCGTCCTTGGTGCGGAAAGCGGAGCCTTCTTAGCGCCCTCCCTGCGCAAGGCGCGGGCGGAATTGGCGGAATTGGCTGCGGAATATGAGCTGAACGTAGACCCAGATGCGGTGATTGAGGAGATTGGCGTGGGTATGCAGCAGCGGGTTGAGATCCTCAAAGCGCTGTACCGCCGGGCCAATATATTGATCCTCGATGAACCCACCGGCGTATTGACCCCAACGGAAGCCGATCAGCTGTTTCGTATTTTGGGGCGGCTGCGCGAAGAGGGCAAAACCATCATTCTCATCACCCATAAGCTGCGGGAGATTATGGATATCACCGATACGGTGAGCGTGATGCGGCGCGGTGAAATGACGGCGACGGTGAAGACCTCACAAACAAGCCCTGAAAATTTGGCGGAACTGATGGTTGGGCGGAAGGTTTTGCTGCGGGTGGATAAAACGCCAGCGCAGCCCAAACATCAAGTGCTGGAGATCAGCGGTCTGAATGTGGTGGATGATGCTGGGGTCGCGCGGCTGAAGGATGTGAGCCTCTCGCTGCGTGCCGGAGAAATTCTGGGCATCGCCGGGGTGGCGGGCAATGGGCAGTCTGAATTGCTGGAAGTTTTGGGTGGCTATCAAACCGCCACAGGTTCGGTGAAAGTCAATGGTGCCGCCTTGGATTTGACGGGCGCAGACAGTGACGGGCAATCCCGGCGGGCCAATGGCATCGCCCATGTGCCAGAGGATCGTCAGCGCGAAGGTCTGATCATGGANTTTATGGCCTGGGAAAATGCTGTTTTTGGCTACCATCGTGACCCGGCGCATCAGGCCAATCGNTTTTTNATGGACAATGCGGCGATTAAGGCGGAAACNGCCGCGAAAATGCAGCGCTTCGATGTGCGCCCGCCCAATCCCAATTTGACAGCCCAGAATTTCTCTGGCGGCAATCAACAAAAAATTGTTCTTGCGCGTGAGATTGAGCGCAACCCGGATTTGCTTTTGATCGGACAACCCACACGCGGCGTCGACATCGGCGCGATTGAGTTTATCCATCAACAAATTGTTGCGCTGCGCGATCAGGGCAAGGCGATCTTGCTGGTGTCTGTGGAGCTGGATGAAATTCTCTCGCTCTCTGACCGCATTGCGGTGATGTTTGATGGCCAGATCATGGGAGAACGTGATCCGGCAGATACCAATGAAAAAGAGCTTGGCCTTTTAATGGCCGGTGTGACAGGGGAGGCCTCGGCGTGAGTTTGAACCGACAGGCCGTGCAAAACTGTGGAGCGCAATTATGGGTGTAATGCCAAAATGGGCGGATGTGGTTCTTGTCCCTCTGATTTCGCTGATCATCGCGGCGCTTCTGTCGGCGTTACTGATCCTGGCGATCGGTGAAAGCCCGGTTGCCGCGCTTAAGCTCATGATTGAGGGCACGTTGCTGCGATCTTCGGGCTGGGGCTACATGCTCTATTATACCACCAATTTCATCTTCACGGGGCTTGCGGTCTCCGTGGCTTTTCATGCCGCCCTGTTCAATATCGGCGGCGAGGGGCAGGCGATGATGGGCGGGCTTGGTGTGGCGCTGGTGTGTCTGTTCATCCCATGGCCCCATTGGAGCTTTGCCATCATCGGGGCCTCGCTTGGTGCGGCCTTCTTCGGTATGATTTGGGCGGGACTTCCGGCCTATCTGCAGGCCAAACGCGGCAGCCACATTGTTATCACAACCATCATGTTCAATTTCATTGCAGCCGGGGTTTTGAACTTTTTCTTGGTCGGCGCGTTAAAGCCGAAGGGCAGCATGGACCCGGCCACAGCAAACTTCCCAGCCGCCACCCATTTGCCAACCTTTGAGGATATGGCGGGGCTTTTGGGCTTCGAAAAAATGTTTCGCGCCGCCCCTGCGAATGTCAGTTTTTTCCTTGCGCTGGTGGCCTGTGTGTTGGTTTGGTTTTTGATTTGGCGCACGCCTTTGGGCTATGAAATTCGCGCGATGGGTAAATCAGAACCGGCGGCGCGCTATGCGGGCATTGGATCGGTGAAAATCATTATGGTGGCCATGATGATCTCGGGCGCTTTGTCCGGCATGATGGCCATCAACACAACACAGGGCGAAAGTGAGCGGTTGATTTTGAACTTCACCGAAGGGGCCGGCTTTATCGGAATCGCCGTGGCCTTGATGGGGCGCAGTCACCCGCTTGGGGTGTTTCTCGCGGCATTGCTATTCGGCTTTTTGTACCAAGGCGGCGCGGAATTGGCGCTGTGGACAAAAATTCCGCGCGAGTTGATCGTGGTGATCCAGGCCTTGGTGATCTTGTTCACCGGCGCCTTGACCTTAATGGTGCGCCGCCCACTTGAGCGCTTGTTTTTAAGCCTGCGGCGGGGGGGATAGAACAATGGATTTTCTCACGCTCTTGCAAGTGTTAGACAGCTCCCTGCGTTTGGCCACGCCATTGCTTTTGGCCTGTCTGGCCGGATTGTTTTCGGAGCGCGCTGGGATTTTTGACATTGGTCTTGAAGGGAAAATGCTGGCGGCGGCCTTTCTGTCGGCGGCGATTGCCGCGACAACCGGATCTGTCTGGTTGGGGCTCTTGGCTGGGGTTGGTGCCTCGCTCTTGCTCTCGGCCATTCATGGCTTGGCCTCTATCACCCTACGCGGCGATCAAATCATTTCTGGTGTCGCGATTAACTTTTTGGCTGCAGGATTAACGGTGGTGATTTCGCAAGATTGGTTTGGCCAAGGCGGGCGCACGCCGCCGCTCCTTTCTGGAGGACGTTTTGAACCTCTCAACCTGCCGGGCGCTGTGCCGGCGAAAGAAATTTCAGAGGCCGGACCTGTCATGCAGCTTTATTCGGAGCTTCTCTCGGGGCATTCCTTGCTGGTCTATGTGGCGCTATTGATGGTGCCTTTGACGTGGTTTGTGTTGTACAAAACCCGCTTTGGCTTGCGCTTGCGGGCTGTCGGGGAAAACCCGGCTGCTGTGGACACGGCGGGGATTTCTGTTGTGGGCCTGCGTTACGCCGCTGTCGGTATTTGCGGCGTCTTATGTGGCATTGCCGGAGCCTATATGGCCACGGCGCTGCAAGCTGGTTTCGTGAAAGATATGTCCGCCGGCCGCGGGTTCATTGCCTTGGCTGCTTTGATCTTCGCCAAATGGCGGCCTTGGTATGCGCTTGGCGCGTGTTTGTTGTTTGGATTTTTCTTTGCCGTGGACAACCGTTTCCAAAACATTCTCCTGCCCGCTTGGGCGATGAGTGGGGTGCTTTTTGCGCTTGGGCTGGGCCTTTTCGCCTATGTGCGCCACAAAACCTTGCTCGATCGCATCGTTTTGGGTGGTTTGGGCTTGGGGCTTGCGCTTGTGGCGGCCTTGATCACCCTGAGCAGTTGGAGCGCAGGACTGGGCAGTATGATCAAGATCCCCGTGGTTTTCATCCAATCTCTGCCCTATGTGCTGACCGTCGTGGTCCTTGCAGGCTTCGTCGGCAAAGCGATTCCGCCCCGGTCGGGCGGGGTGGCTTACGTCAAAGAGAAATAAGGCCAAATTTCAGATGATGATAAGGCCACACGGGCGTTTTTAGCGCAGATTTCACGCCGAGCCCCTCCACCCCCTTGCCCGAGACCAGCGTTAGGGCTATGCGGCGCCATGTATATCTATCTGCCCATTGCTGAAGTCTCTGTGAATGCCTTTGTCCTGTTGGGGCTCGGCGGGTTGGTGGGGATTCTTTCGGGCATGTTCGGCGTTGGCGGTGGCTTTTTGATGACACCGCTTTTGTTTTTCATCGGCATCCCCCCTGCGGTGGCCGTTGCCACAGAAGCCAATCAAATCGTGGCCTCCTCCTTCTCTGGCGTTTTGGCGCATGTGAAACGCAAAACGGTGGATTTCAAAATGGGCGGGGTGCTGCTCATTGGCGGGTTGGTCGGTGCGGCGCTTGGTGTGGTTGTGTTCAATTACCTCAAAAGTTTGGGCCAGGTCGATCTCTTGGTCAAATTGTGCTACGTGCTGTTTTTGGGTGTCGTTGGCAGCTTGATGTTTGCCGAAAGCCTGCGGGCGCTGCGCAAATCGAAACAGGTGGCCGTGTCCAAGCCGCGCAAAAAACGCGGTTTGGTGCATAGTCTACCGTTTAAAATGCGGTTCCGTGTGTCGGGTCTGTATATTTCTATAATCCCACCCATCGTTGTTGGCGTCGCCGTAGGTGTCTTGGCCGCGATCATGGGCGTGGGCGGCGGTTTCGTCATGGTTCCGGCGATGATTTACCTGCTGGGCATGCCGACAAAAGTCGTGGTGGGCACATCGCTGTTTCAGATCATCTTTGTCACAGCATTTACCACTATGCTGCATGCCACCACCAATTACACAGTGGATATGGTTCTGGCGGTATTGCTCTTGATTGGCGGGGTCATCGGCGCGCAATTCGGTACTATGATCGGCGCCAAGCTCAAAGCTGAACAGCTGCGAATCCTTCTCGCGCTGATGGTGCTTTTGGTCTGCGGCAAGCTGGCTTTGGACCTGATCGTAGAGCCGGCAGAACTGTTTAGCCTCGGCGTTGCGGGAGGCCATTGATGCAAGGGTTTTTCGCAAGGTTGCTTTTTGCTCTGCTGGCCCTCTCTGGCCCGGTCTCGGCGCAGGATATTGTTCTGGGCATGTCGAAAAACGAAATCGGCATCACTGCGTTTTTCAATGGGTCGGAAATCTTGATCTTCGGTGCCTTGAAACATGAAACCGCAGCCAGTTCGGCCGGTGATCTCGATGTTGTTGTCACCATCGCCAGCCCACGCAATCCCGTCACCGTGCGCCGTAAGGACAAACGTTTGGGCATTTGGGTCAATGTAGAGGCTTTTGATGTCGATCTGGCGCCCAGTTTTTATGCGGTGGCCACCACCGGACCTTTTGACCGCGTGGTCAGCGAGGCATCAGATCTGTGGCACCAAATCTCTGTACGCCAGTTGATCCGAGCGGTGGCCGTTCCTCCCAGCACGAACAACAAAGATCAATTTACCGAAGCTCTGGTGCGCGTACGCGAAGAGCAGGGGCTGTATCAAATGCTGCCGGGCTCGGTGCAGCTGCAAGAGCAAACCTTGTTCTCAACCTCTGTTTCCCTGCCGTCAAATTTGGTGGAAGGTGCCTATTCGGCGCGTATTTTCGTGATGCGCGACGGCGAGGTTGTGTCGCAGTATCAGACCGCAATCGATGTGCATAAGGTTGGCATCGAGCGTTGGCTGTATAATTTGGCCCATGAGCGTCCGGTGGTTTATGGCCTGCTGTCATTGGCCATTGCCATTTTCTCTGGCTGGGCGGCAGCGGCGGCTTTTCGACTGTTGCGCGGCTGAGATCGGATTTGTCCCGTAGGCAGGCGAAAGCTGGCCGCTTCTGCAATATGGGCCCGTTCCACCGCCTCACTGCCGGCCAAATCCGCAATGGTGCGCGCGACCCGCATCACACGATGATAGCCCCGCGCTGTTAGGCCAAAACGTTCCGCAATTTCGAGCAAGAGCGCCTGACCGTCTAGGCTGGGCGTTGCGAACTTTTGCAATACGGACCCTTCGGCATCTGCATTGACCGTACAGTGCAAAGTTTCGGCATATCGCGTGGCTTGCCGGTCACGGGCGGCAGCGATGCGCCGCGCCACCTCGGCACTTGGCTCGCTGTCACAAGGCAGCTCAAGATCGCTGTAGGCGACAGGCGGCACATCAACCCGCAGGTCAAACCGATCCAGCAGCGGGCCAGATATGCGGCC
>JGI20158J14315_10001519_pt1 | contig 16830 bp, 8 predicted proteins | sample COG_08_FD_14315 | JGI IMG/M metagenome (IMG submission 14315)
GATTCAATGAAGGCGAATCGAACCCGAACAATAAAATTTTGGAGGACAAAGCTTACCCGCCATTTACGTGCGCATATCACGCAAGTATCGACGTCGATAAGCCGAGCACGGAATATCCGGAGTATTGCCCAATCGATTGGCATTTGGACGGGTCGTCTGGTTACGCTTCTGGCGCAAAGATGGCGTCGGTCGCTTTGGCGTATTCGTTGGTTGTTTTGGCGCTCTGTTTCGCGTAAAACGCAAAAAAGTTTTTGAGTAAACACAAAACGCGAAAAGAAGCTGAGAATGATATCCGAACGGATATTGATTTCGTTTCCCTCCCGATTTGTGAAACACAAAACGAAAATCAAGCTAAATCCTTCAAACTTATTCATACGCAGGGTGAGATGCTCGAAGAAAAACGAAACGAGGAAAACATCGCGCGTGCGCTCGCGAGAAAGTCAAAAGAAAAGCGAAAAGAGCACTTTCAAATAAAAGAAAGTGCGTGCTCAATGGGGTGCTACGAGCTTTATGCATAACACGCATAAAGTGGCAAAGCTGAGAACGAATACCCTTATTACCGGATCCACGATAATGCGTGCGTCGGGAAACGAGCTCTTTCGATTTTTTTTTCAAACTCTCTCGCGCTCGAGCGCGCGCGCGTCGATTCTCGTTTCCAAAGGAAAACCGAGTTTTGTACGAATGGAATTTGAAGGCGCCATGGTAGGGTGCGCGCAGGCAAATGTTTGCACTGCCGCGAGTGGTTAGGGTGTTTTTGCGCTTTGTTTGTTCAAAGCGTCGGGACTGGCGTACGAGAAGAAGACAAGACATTTTATAATATAAATCGAAAAATCGAAAAAAAGACGAAAAACAACACAAACTCGTACGCGCAAATAGTCGTAACAAAGCGAACACAAACACACACACACACACACAAACAAACGCGTTTTTCTCATCGTCGATATGTCGCTCTTCGCCGCGTGCTGCTCTGAGATTCGATCCGGGAAACAACAGCAACATCAACGCGACGAGGACATTTTGGACACTTCTAACGGGGAAAATATCCGCGTGATGTTGGAAACCACCACCGTTACAAAAGTCGACGTTCCTCGCGCGCTCTTTGGAATGAACGCGCAATTCTTCAGCGGACAGATCGATTACGCGCACCCAAAGTTACCGGGAATATCCGTGGACGAATTAGGGTGCTCGGTGATTCGATGGCCCGGTGGCACGAACGCGAACGCGTACAATGTTTTCGAGGAAAAGTTGGACGATGAGAAGATGACTGGTGTCGATGGGAAGGAGATTGACGTGGAAGAGTGCGCGCAGAAGAGGAAATATAAAGCCACGAACGAGAACATCGCGCGGTCGAAAACTTCGGGGAAGTACAAGGTGAAAGACTTTGGGATATTTTACGAGCGATGCAAAGGGAGAATGCGCGTCTCGCTCGTGTTGAACGTGTGTACGAGAGACGAGACGCACACGAGAGCGGTGTGCGAACGTTTGAAGCAGGAAAACGTTGACGTGGCGTTTTGCGAAATCGGGAATGAGGTGTACTTTCCCGCATACGCACCGTATATTGATACTGTTGAAGAATACGCCGAGAGATGCGATAAACACTCGAAAATGGTCAAGTTTTTTTATCCAAAGTGTAAGATTGGGGTCGTGGCGAGCAGCGCTTTTTGGTCTAACGAAAGTTTTTTAGACGACGATAACGCGGTGAAGAACAATAAAAACAAAGGAGCGGAGGGTGCGGGAAGGAAGGCGACTTGGAATGCTAAACTGGCAAAGATATTAGCGAGAAAGTCAGAGACGTTCTCGTATGATGCGGTAATTATACACATGTACGGGAGTCCCGGGCGTCACGGTTCGCAGTTTTTCCCGACTGAACTCGAGTTTTACGCGCATTCGTTGAGTCACTTGGAGTTGCAATTCGCGAAAACGATGCAGAATTTGGTCGATACGTTCGGTAACGATAAGAAAGTCTGGGTTACGGAATTCGGAGTTGGTGGCTTCGATAGTCAAGAGATTCGCAAACATCCGTTTAAGAAATCCTACCTGGCGGCGTTGTTGGTGATGGAATTTTTAAGACGATTGAGCGCGTTTGAGTGCGTGGAAATGGCCAACATGCATTCCTTAAATCAAATGATTGATCTCGAGAAACGGAAAGGGAACGCAAAATCGGGTGAGTATCACGACGTTGGGATTAAACGAACCGTGTTCAGTCACGCGTTGTCTTTCTTTAAAGATTTGAGCGAAACGTCGTCATCGACGTGCGCTTTGAAAAGAAGCGAGCTTTCTATTATCGGTGCATCGAGGAAGACGATATCGAGTGGGAAGTATGCACCTTGTACGCATAATCACACGCACGCGACGTTATTCGAGAGCGATAAAAGCGATGTGATTCTAATTATGAACTTGTTTGATACGGAGCAGAAAATACGAGACTTGAAAAAGCCNACATCTACGGAGACATTTAGCGCAGGGAAGGACGGCGTTCATGGCGACAGCGCGAAAATAATCAAACGCGATATTAAAGACGAGGAGAGAGTGAGTATCGAGCAGAGCTTCGTAGTCGCTCCGTTTAGCGCGGTGAAGTTATATTACGCGCCAGGAACGTTTGCAGACCACTCACAATAATGATAGAGGTTGTTAGATATCTAGGCAGCAGTACATACAAAGTTTACTATTATTACACAACGCGTTAATACTACACCGTCGTCAGCTCGTTGACGTATCCAGTTCGAGACGAAAAGTTATCCACCGCGACGTGGCCTGGCTCGCCTTTCCAATACTGCATGACTAGTCCTTCAACTTTTCTCAACATCTCTGTGGACTCGGTCTCGTGGTCCGCCACGCCGACTATTTCGTTCATCTTCTCAGCTAAATACGGGTTCCCTGCGAATAAATACTTTACGATGGATTTCAACTTCCCGACTCGTCTCGAATCGGTCGTTTTTTTTATTCCTTTCTTACTCGTGCGCAAGCGTATTTTACCTCTGGAAGACTTTTCGCTCTCGCGAACGTCGTTTTCAATCATTTCGTTATAAAACGCTCGAAGAAAAACTATAACTCTTTCGGCTTCATCTTCCATCTTATGCTCCTCAGATACTTCTTCCTCGGAGAATAACGTCACGGTTCCACTCGCGTCTCTTCTCACGCGACTTTTAATTCTCCGAAATAACAACGGATCTTGCACCGCGCCTCTCCCGATCATCACCCCGTCGCAGTTGGTCTCTCGTAAAATCCTCGCCGCGCGTTCGCAACTGGTCACGTCCCCGTTCCCAACAACCATGACGCCAAACTTTTCGCAAATACTCTTCGCCTCGGCAATTTTCTCCCAATCTGCCTCCCCTCGATACCCCTGTTTTCTCGTCCTCCCGTGTACGGTTAAAATCTCTGCCCCTCCTTCGCACGCCGCCTGGACGTTCTCTCGAAACAAACTCGCGTCGTCGAAACCGACGCGCATCTTCAAGCTCGGCACCGCCGGATACCCCTCGCACCCATTCTTCACGCTTCGCATGCATTCGTACACCAGATTCGGATCCAATAATAAAGAGCTGCCAGCGCCTTTCCCAGTCACCACGTTCGCCGGACATCCGCAGTTCAAATCCACTCGCGGCGCCTCGCCTTCGCTCGCCAATTCTTTCGCCGCCAGCTCCAACAACTCCGCGTTCGACCCCATGAGTTGCGCGGAGACTTTTACTCCCTCTGAACCTAATTCAAACGCGTCGTAATCGTGTAAACTGAGTTTTTTTATGAACTTTTCCGCCTTGGCGCCGTTCGGTAAGTTCCCCGGTACTCGGGTAAACTCTTTACAAATGTCGTCGTAAAAGTTTCCCCCAACTGTAGAAATCGCTTTTCGAAACCTTTTGTCCCCGAGTCCTTCCATGGGAGCCACGAATAACGGCGGGCAGTTTTCGCTTCGACCGAGTTGGAAGCGTTTTCGGTAATAGTTTTCATTCTTAGTAGTAGTAGTATCACCGAGAGAGGAAGAGGGGGAAGAGGATAAAAAAGCGCAGAAAGGGGAGAGCATTTTTTTTGTGCCGAGTAATGTGTTTTGCGTGAATTCCTTCAAATTTTTAATTTAAGCAGAAACGTCTTTTTTTTTTCTGTTCCTCTCTAAAAATAGATCTACTACGCGAGATACAAAAAAGATTTGTCCTTAAAAACGAGTAAAAATGCGCGCGGACGGCGCGAGAAGAAGGCGAAGAAACGAAGGCGACACGCGCGTGTCGAAAGCGACGAAGATGGCGCGAGAGAGACGACAACGCGCGTTGTTTCTTGATGGCGCGAAAGAGAACGAGGAGGAGGAGAAGCGAGGGGTTTTGGGGAAAGACGAGGACCAACAGCGAGGAGGTTTTTCTTTGTCGGAGGAGGAGGAAGGGAAGGAGGAGGAAGAAGAAAAAGACCAGAGCTTGCATCGTGCGACGGTATCTGCGCCGAGGATGGGGTACGAGAGCGTTCAGAGACGATTGGTGGAGTGGAAGAAGCAGCAACGACAGACGACGAAAGGAGAGGAAGAGGAGGAGGAAGAGGGAGAAACAATCGAGATACAAAAGAGAAAGAAGGAGGAAGAAGAGAACGAAGAGGCGATGAAGCGACGAGCACAGATGATGAAAGAGGAAGAGAAACGCACGAGGAAACAACGAAAATGTTCTGGATATTTGGAGCAGATGCCGTGGAAGTCGCCGAGGCTAACCGCGAGGAGCGCGAGGCGGAGAGAAAAAGAAGAGGAAGACGAAAGGCGCGAACGTTGTGAGAGGAAGCGATTAATAAACGCGCAAAATGCTGCGGAAATTTACGCTAAACGGTGCAGCGAGATTCATGTTCGCGTATCGAGTCGTGTCTTAAATGCGCTCGAAAATGAAGTCAACAATGAAACGTTCGACGTGTCGAAAGAACCGCTCGGCGATGGCGGCGCGGTAGCCGTAGCGAGTGCGATTCAGGAAGGGAGCGCAGAACACGAAGCGTTGATTTTTGCAAAGTGCCAGGTCGGTTTGCGCGGGTTTCACGCGATTTGCGAGAGTGCTTTACAAGTCTCAAAGAGATACAGCGTTTTGAAAGTGCTCGATTTGAGCGATTCGATTGGTTTGCATTGTGCGTTTGAGGACGGTCAAAACTCTTGCCATTCGAAGCCTCCCGGCGCAGTCTCTCTGCTACTGTCTGTTTTGTACCAGCTTCTTGAACGGTTGAAAGTTTTGAAATTAAACGGTTGCAAAATCAATAGCACGCTCGCGAAACCTATTGCGGACGCATTGATATCGCCCAAGTGTACGGTTGAAATTCTTGAATTATCGAGAAACGCGTTAGGAAATCGCGGCGCCAAGAAGATTGGCGATGCGCTCATCACGAATCGAACGCTCAAGGTACTCGACGTGTCTTTAAACGCTATTAGTTCGCGCGGATGCGTTTCGATCGCGAACGGTACTCGTGAAAACTCGACGCTAAAAGAACTCTGCATGTCTTGGAACGCCATTGGCGATATTGGAGGTAAAGCGCTTGGGGAAGCGTTGGCATCAAATCGAGCGTTGCGCACGTTAGATATTTCACAATGTGCGATCGGAGAGGATGCCACGTGCGCAATCTCTAAAGGTTTGAGGAAAAACACGACGTTGAAAGTACTCAAGATGGATCACACGCGATGCGGTGAAACTGGTGGAAAAAAATTGATGGCCATGCTTACGAGGAACGATTGCTTGACGACGCTCACGCTCGAAGGCGCCTCATTCGCCGGCGCGAAGAAAGTAGAGGAGAAAGGTCGACAGCGGCAAACACAGGCGACTGTAGTAAATAATTCAAGCGCTCCAAAATCGTCGGATCGTTCAAAAAAACAGCAACAACAAAAAGTTAACAATCAGAAGAAAGGCAGAGACACCGCCGAAAAGAAACGAAAAACGAGTAAAGCGACAATCGAAACCAAAAAGTCTACTCGAGAGGATTATGAATGCAGCGACGCTGCATTATTATCATCATCATCTTCTGAAGAGGATGAGGACGAAAAGGATGGCAACGGCGACGACTATGTAAGCGTGATTGTGGATGAAAACGAAGTATACGGACATGTGCTCCGTACGCCTCGTGGAAGCGCACGAAACAGCAACAGTAACGTCACGCCGGTGAGCGAAAAACTCCCGCTTTCCGAACTTATCCTTCCGGCATGGTCAACATCCGGGAACTCTCTCGCACGACAAACACCCATCGACGAAGAAGATCTTCTGAACCTCTTGCAACAGCTGCGAAGTAATCGATTATCAGATTTCGAGCGCGTTTCGCGATTACAAATGGTACGTTCCGCGTATCTTTTCACTTCTGCTCAAGTTGCTCGCTTGACTCAAACTTTTTTCTTGCCTTCGAGCCACCGTCTAGCAGCCGCGGCTGCGTGTCAACCTCGATTAATCGATAGCGAAAATGCTATCGACGTCATATATCTCAACAATGGATTCGGCTTTAGGGATTACGCGTCTGCTAATCGAAAATTGGAACAGCTCTACGGCGAGCGCAATGCGCAGTTTCGCTCGCAAAATCCAAACGGCCGATACCGATTCGATCTAGTCATCGACGCCGATCGTGCGTTGGCGCAAAGAATGGCGGATATTGCTAACGAAGAGAGTTCAAAGCAACAATTTGGCGGTAAATGCTGGAGAAATGTGAGTGTGGACGATGGACCGTGTGTGAGCGAAAGTATGTGCGAAAAGGGTACAGGAATACCTAAAATCTTCTTCTCCGCTTCTTCTTCTTCTGAGAAGCGGCGAAAGCGAACGAAAACGCTGAAACTTCCAGAACGAGGTACGTTAGCGTTTGATTTCTCGAGTGTTTCCGCATATTTCGAAAACGATAGGCGCCCTGATGACGATGACTATTCCATGTTGAAACTTATCCGAGACGTGTCAAATGTGGAGGCGTATTTGTTCGACGAGAACGGAAAAAATACAGAGAACAGCAAACACAAATACAAAACCGATGGCGAACTATACGCATTCAATCTTCGCATATTGCGCGTGAACGCGTGTACGTTGTGGTTTACTCCGTCTGCTGCGAAAAACATCATCCTTTACTTCCCGAAAGGCGCATTTCGAGTCGAAGCGATTGTCGCGCTTTTCGGCCGGATCCCTCTACATCTCCGCGACGATTTTTCTCGCGAAGTATTTTCACTCGGTCAACTCAGCGGTGTCGAGCAGTGCGTTCTGGGATTACGATTAGGCTGGCGAAGCGTACTCGGAACGCGTATGGAACAATTGACATTTCGATGTCGCCTCGATTGTACGTGCGAGGAGGATTTGAACGTGGCGAAATATTTGTGCGAGAAAGCCTCGGAGGCAAACGCGGACGCGCACTGCAGAGTTCGAAACGTTCTCGTAAACGATCGAAGATTAGCGAAGGACCCTGTACAAGATGCTTCTTTGTGGAGTGTCTTGACTGCGGAGAGCTCGACGCCTTTGTTAGAGTTTGACTATTTTGGTGAAGACGAAGATGTTTTGAACTCGCTTTTGGAGAGAGAGCTCGCGCCAGTCGTCCAAAATGGTAATACGAGCGCGAGAGGACGGGAACAGAGTGCTCCTTCGACGACGGGTACGAAAAAAGAGTCGTCATTCAACCTCCAACTGCGAAAATTTAGCAACAAGCTCAACTTTACTCGCGCTTGCGAGGTGCACAGATGGCGACAAAACAACCTGGTCAAAGTGGACGCCGAGCGCTCGAAAGTCGCGGAGAAAAATAGTAACAGCAATAACAACAACACTACGAGCGCCAACAAGAAGCTAAAGAAGAAAGTTAAAGAGAAGAAGAAGAAGCCCGAAATCCCCTCCGCCACGTCTCCTCCTGTTTCGTCTCCCTCCCTGAGCTCGACGACGACGGGCGGGAACCCGTACGAGACCTTCTACGCGTCCTACTTTTCTTCTCCGTCGTCCTCGTCTTTCGAAAGCAACAACAACAACAACAACAACAACGTCCTCAAACACATATTCTCCTCGTTAGACCAGGACGGTGGGGGCACGTTATCTCTGTACGAGTTCAAAAAAGGCGCGACTGATGTCCTCGGCGTGAAAATCGACCGGAAAATTTTAGAGCCCTATTTCCCGATCCGAAGGAGTTCCGAACACCAAAACAACGAACAACAAAAAGAGAACAACACCACCAACAACAAAATCGATTACCGCGCGTTCCAAGAAGGCGTCGTCGAGTACGACACGTTCGAGAAAATCTGCTCGGAGTGGATGGAGCGAGAGGAAGCGACGAAAGGCGTCTTAAATAGAAAGTACAATTCATTTTCGTGAGCTTAAATCGTATTACTATTACACCTCATAAACGCAAAACATTTCATAACATCACTTTGATTTTTGCAACCCTTTCCCTAACTTCCCGCCGCCGGCGACTTGCTTCTTCAGCGCGTTCAACTTTGCCTGCTCTTCTTTTTTCCTCGCGAGCGCGGCTAAGTCGTCGTCGTCCAGTTCTTTCGACTTCTTCTTCGGGCGCTTTCAAAGGCTTTTCCGTGCCCGTTTTGCCCATTAGTGTTATTCTCTTCTTAATTAAATTCGCGTTCGTTGCAAGCGCAAAAGTGAGGTGAAAAACGCTCACTTTTACAAAGGGAGAAAAAAGAACCACGCGCAGCACCGTTGACTTTAAGAATAATANTAATAATGGGGAACAAGTTATCCAGCACGGCGAAGAGGAAGAAGGAAGAGGCGATGATCGCGGAGGCTGCGGCGGATATGGAGAGATTGAAGCTTGGGCCGACCAAGATATGGACGGGATTGGTGTTGCATTACAAGGATATTTTTGTATCGCATGTGCTTCCGAAATTGAATACGACAGATCGGTGGATCTTTTCGAGAGTGAATAGAGAGAGTCGGGCTGTGCTTAAGTACGCCGGGGTAGACGTATCGAAATTAGGTTGGCGTGTTTGGCAATGTACATCCATTTCGACGTTGGAATGGATGTGGGAGTGCGTGCCCTGGGGAGGGAAAGATAACGCTAGATACGTGATGGATCAAGCCTGGTTTTGCGCGGAAGTTGCTGGAACGAACAAACTCGAGTTTCTCAAGTGGGCGAGAGAAGTGAAACATTGCGAGTGGGATGAAAAGACGATTAAAGTGGCAGCAGCTATAGGTAATCTCGAGATGCTGAAATACTGCTTCTCTAATAATTGCCCGTATGATGAAAAGTCGTGCATTCACGCTGCTTGTAAAGGACACCTCGACTGTCTTCGATTTCTTTTCGACAAAGTGAAACCTTCTCGAGAGACGGAAAAAGAAGCGGCAGGACAAGCAACAGGTGCTGGTCACGTGGAGATCTTGAAATATCTCGTCGAAGAAAGAAAGATATCTGATGAGTTTAAGAATGACTGCGTATACAACGCTACAGGGTATGGCCAACTCGATTGCCTTCAATACTTAGTCGAAGAGGCGAAAGCGCCTCTGAACGACTGGCAACACGTCGCTTACGCTCGTTACAAAGAGCACCACGACTGCGTAAACTACTTGCTCGAAAAAGGGTGTCCAGAACCAACAGACGAGCAATACGCTAAATTTGTCGAGGATCGGAAAGCAGATTAGATAGATCATTGAGAGAGAACGAGAATGAGAAAGAGAGACATTTTTCTAACACAACGCGCTTCGCCAGAGACCATACTTGAGACCAAAATCGTATCTATCCTCAAAGCGGACAAAATTTCGTTATAAATAAAATATACTCGCGCACGGATTAGTAAGACCGTTCTCAAGATCACGATCGCGACAAGAACACCACCGAGAAAGATGATGTTGGTGGCGACGATCCCCGCGTCGTCGTCAGGGTCGTTGATGACGATGCGCACGAGAAAGAAGAGTACCAGAGTTCGCAATTGGAAAAAAACGACGACGTCGTTGTTGAGTCACGTTAGGGGGAAACACAAAATTGGAATAATATCGCGGCAAACCAAAGTGAAGAGTTTAGAGAAAGAGGAGGAAAGCGGATTGAAGTTGTTGAGAGACGAGGAGGAATACAGATCGTCTGATGAGGACGACAACTCGTGGCGGAAGAGGGACGACGGAGGAAGAGGAGGAAAGACAACGAGGACAACAAAGAGGGTGAAATTCGCCAACAAACAAAAATTTTCAGAGGACGAAGAAGAAGAAGAAGAAGACGAGAGAGGCGAATTAGAAGAACAACCGTTCGTGATTATCAAAAGCACCCGCGATCCGACGAAAAGGAAAGAAGACGCGTACGATAAGTTATTCGCGAACGGCGCGTTCGATAAGAAAAGGCTGCTGAGATTCTTTAGGAGACGGCCGGTGCGTGTGGCTGGGAGGATGACGAGGATAATAACCGTGTTTCGGAGGTTGTCGAGGCAGTGGAAGTCGCAAGATGATTGGCCAATGGAAAAGAGAACGCGGGCGAAGTTGTTGAGAGAAGCGCTGTCGAAACTTGGACCGGTGTTCGTGAAAGGTGGACAAACGTTATCGCAAAGGCCGGATTTGATTGGCGAGGAGGCGGCGGACGCGTTGAAATCGTTGCAACAAGAAAACGAACCGTTTGAAGACGCGATTGCCTTTCAAACAGTTGTTGAGGATTTAGGACATTTAGGTCCTTTGGCGGAGAACCATCCGTTTCAAGGGTACGATCCGACGTTGAAACCGCTCTTTAAATCGTTCGGGACGTCGCCGATTGCCGCGGCGAGTTTAGGACAGGTGTATAAAGCCGAGACGTGGGAAGGCGATCGAGTGGCGGTGAAGGTTCAGAGACCAAACGTGAGAAAACAGGTGGCTTTGGATTGGACGTGTTGGTCGTTGTCGTTGTCGGCGTTGCGGCGATTGTGGAGATCGACGAATGATTTGAGCGTCATCGCGGACGAGGTTGGCAGCGGCGTGTGGCAAGAGCTCGATTACATTAGCGAGGCGAACCACGCGGATGAGTTTAATCGAAGACACAATTGGTTAGGTTTCGTGAGAGCGCCCAAGTGGTTTCCAAAATATACCGGTCCAGCTGGTAAGGCGAGGGTTTTGACGACTGAATGGATCGAAGGCGCGCACATTGCAGATTTGCCGCAGGAAAAGAAACTGGTCATGGCGCAAATGGCTGTGGAGGCGTGCGTCGCGCAGTTGGTGTACACCGGGTTTGTCCACGCCGACCCTCACGAAGGGAACATGATGTTAGACATCTCGGACGACTCTTTAGTTTTTCTCGATTTTGGTTTAATGGCTGAAGTGGACGGGAAAATCATGGAAGGGTTCGCGAAAGGCATACAAAGCATGATTTCTGGCGATTGGCGCCAATTGGCGTTGGTGTTCCAAGAGGTGGGTTTCACGCCAGAAGTTTTCGAAAAGAGAAACCCAGACGATGCGTTGAGAAAGAAAGTGCCGTACGTTGAATGCACTTTGGATGAGATCGCCTTGGCAATTAAAGACCAATTGGAAAGCGAAGCTGGAGGGAGAAGTCGATTTGGCGCGTTAGCGACGGGTTTAGCGAGACTGTCCGCGACGTACCATTTTCTCACGCCGCCGTACATCATTCTCTTAATTCGAACGTTCTTGACGTTAGAAGGTATCGCCGCGAAAGCCGATCCAAATTTCAACATTTACGAGGCTGCTTTGCCGTACGCAATACGACGAGCGATGGCGCCCGCAACGCCGGACGGGTTTGAATCCATGCGACGAGCGTGGTTAACTGATGCAAACGCGTTGAACATGGACAGGTTGAAGGAATTTTTAGGCGGCGACGACGACGAAAGCGCCGACAGCGCGAAAGAGTCAGCGTCCGGACGCGACGGTGGTAGTGATGTTCTCATGCGTCCAACCGAGGAGAGCGAGAAGCTCATGGCTCGTCGCCGAAGCGAAGTGCTCGGTGGCATCCTCGGCGCCACTGAAGGCGCCGCTTTACGACGCATTTCCCACGACGTCGACACCGGCAGCTTAGCCGCGTATCTCTACTCCCCTGAAGCCAGTGGTATACGCAAACAAGCCGTGAAAATGCTCTCGGATATTTTGGTCAAACCAACCAAAGGCGGTACCATCTTCATCGATAAGAAAGAACAAAAAGAAGACTCCTTAGATTTGCCGGAATGGCCGGAATCCGAGGAGGCTCGAAAAATCCGCGAAAGGCAGGAAATCGCCGCTCGACGCGCGATAAGCGTTCTCCTCGGCACGCACTTGAACCGATTGTGGAAGTACCCAATAATCGCCGCGCGTTTAGCGTTATCCATCGCGGCGATTACGTTGAAAGCGTTCGTGTTGGCGACGCAAGAAATTTGCGTCGATTTGTGCTCGTCGGCTGCTTCCAAAGCGCTCGGTGTCGCGACGTTCCCGTTCAGAGTCGTTCGGAATCTATTCAATAAAAACAACAAAAAGAGCGATAGTGGCGATGCTCCTCGCACCGCTTCTGTGTAATAGTATATGCGTAATAGAATATCTGCGTTTTCTTGTTTTGCTTCTTTCTGAATGAAAGGAGAGTGAGAAAATTTTTCAAAAATTCATCAGAAACACAACACACTTTAACACACGCGCGCGACGGTGGCGAGCGCTCGCGCGAATGCAACAACACAGAGATACTTGTTAACACACACGCGCGCGCACGTAATAATAACGAGAGAGAGAGAGAGAAAAAAAAGAATGAAAAACGGAAGCGCACAGAAGAAAAAGAAGACGACGGTGAAAGGACAGCTCTCTCTGAAATCTTTCTTTTGTCGTGACGCCATGGACGACGACGTAAACGACGACGAAGAGAAGCAGAGGAGGAAAAGGAGCATGGATTTTGAAGAGGAGGGTGTGAAGGAGGAGAAGTCTTCTCGCGATGATGATTGTGCCGCTCAACCGGAGACGAACAACAAGAGAGCGAAAATTGGTTTCGAAGAAGAAGAAGACAAAGAAGACAAAGAAAAGGACAACAAAAAGTTTACAATACCAGAACGAGACTCGAAACTGCGGGAACGATTCAACGCGAAACTGGTCGCGAAAGCGACGACGACGACTTCTACATTGAACATTCGCGGACGCGGTCACGCGTTCAAGAAGCAGCGCGAGGAAGAGGATGAAATTAACGACGAAAAGTTGGATGAAATCGAACCGAGAGATAAAAAGTTGACGCCGTTGGAAGCGCAGGTGAGAGATTTTAAGCGGAAGTATCCGAGCGTGTTGCTTTTATTCGAGGTTGGATATAAGTTTCACTTTTACGGAAAAGATGCGAGGAAAGCGGCGGAGACGTTGAACGTGTTTGCCTATCCCGGGAAGACGTGGTTGCAAGCGAGCGGGCCGGTGCATAGGTTGGCGGTGTACGTGAGACGGTTGGTTAACGCGGGGCATAAAGTTGGGGTGGTCAGGCAGACGGAAACGGCAGCGTTAAAAGCGGAAGGGTCGACGAAAGGAAGCGTGTTCACGAGAGAGTTGGTGGCTTTGTATACGAAGGCGACGATGGACGCGGGCGTGTCGATTGCCGCGGAACCGGCGCATACCAACAACGAGAGCGACGAGGCGCAGAAAGCAGTCGATATCATCGAGAACAAGACAGATAGAGAAGGTGAAGGTGATGAGGATTTACAAGGTGTGGTGATTACAAATAATCATCGCAAAATCTCGACGACAACGAGTAATATAACCGCAGACGAACAACAACATCGTCTTTCGAATTATTTGCTGTGCATATCGGAAGAAAAGAAATCTGAGCGAGGAAACAAAGACGAGATCGCGTTAGTTGCCATCGAAACGAGCGTCGGGAACATTTATTACTCGCACTTTGAAGATGACAGTTCGCGGTCGAGATTAGAGTCGGCGCTTTTGAAAATCTCCCCGTGCGAAATTTTGTTCGCGGGTGGAGGAGGAGGCGAAGAAGAATCCTCGTCCTCGAAAGAAACGAAACGGTTGGTCTCGGCTTTATTTCCAGACGCGCGAGTGGAACAATCCACATCGTCCGTCTCGAGTTTATCCAAAGCGGAAATCGATGAGTATTTTGGATCAAATAATTCAGAAAAAGTCGCGGGTCTGCCTCGTCTACTTATCGCGACCTTGGCGGCGGCGAGAGAATACCTCGTCCCGTTCAAGCTCGAAAACGTTTTGAAATTGTCCAAAGCGATAAAGCCTTTGGACGACGTCCAATCGGAGATGATTTTATCTCCGAACGCTATTCGGCAGCTGGAAATCTTCCGAAACTCGGACGATGGCTCGTTTACTGGCAGTCTCTTGTGGCTCATCGACCACGCGAAATCGAAGGCCGGGAGTCGCGAACTTTCGCGATGGGTCTCGAGACCGTTGCGAGATCGCGCGGAAATCGAGAATCGTTTATCCGCCATTGAAACGCTCAGGTCAGTGAATAGTGCGCCAACATCCGTACTCGCTCTCGAAAAGCTTGAGAAGATATTGCGAACAGCTCCAGACGTCGAACGAGTAGTTGCTCGAGCGCACCATTTGAACGCCACTCCGGCTGAGTTTGTCGCAGCTATGCAATTTTTCCTTTCCTTTGGCGCCGCGTGCGTGGAAATGCAACACTCCGCCCTGTTGAATCAAAACGACGAGAAATCTCCGTTGAATGAACTCTTGAGCGCGTGTGCGGACGAAGCCACTTTGCGCGCGTGCACGAAGGCACTCAATGCGTTAGATTTAACCGTAGCCAACTCAAAAGCTGGGAATTTGGGATGTTCCAGAGACGCGTACGTAGGGTTGTTCTTGAGAGAAAACGAGGACAACCAAAAGCAGTTTCCGGAGATGTTTCGAGCGCATGATAATCTCGAAAAGTCGAAAGCAACCATGGATGCGTTGCTTCCCGATTTAGCGGCGCAAATTCCGGGTATTATCAAAGGCGCTAAATTATCGTACACCTCTGTCGGCGGCGCATCTGGCGCAGAATATCTCATCGAAGTTGGCGATAAATTGAAACCACCGAACGACTGGATTAAAGTCAGCGCAAACAAGTCCAAGAAAGTAATTCGATATCATCCACCGATCGTTCTTGAAAACATGAAATCGTTGGATGCAAACAGCGAGCGACTCGCGTTGGCGTGCGAAGACGCGTGGAAGTCGTTTCTGAAAGAGTTTTCGCGCGTATCGTACGGCGAATGTCGCCAAGCAGCAAAAGCGGCGGCAAAGATTGACGCGTTAAACGCGCTCGCGATTTTATCGATGAACGACGGGTATTGTCGACCGGAATTTTTCAAGGAGGAGGAAGAGAACGAAGACACCACGGCGCGCATTGAAATCGTAGAAGGGAGACACCCGACGCTCGATGCGAAAATGGTCGATAAGTTTGTGCCAAACTCAGCGTCGTTAGGCGGTGCTCAATCGAGCGGCGAGAGTAGAAACGACAGCACTCGCCGTCGCCGTCGCGCAATGATTCTTACCGGTCCAAACATGGGCGGTAAATCGTGCTTTGCGCGTCAAGTCGCGCTCATCGCCATCCTCGCGCACATTGGCTCCTTCGTTCCCGCGAAATCGTGCCGATTGTCCGTGTTAGATGGCATCTACACTCGCGCCGGGGCGGCTGATAATCTCGCGCTCGGTCAATCCACATTCTTCCAAGAGATGAGCGAAACGTCCGCGATATTGAAGTCGTGCACCAAGAAATCTTTGGTCGTGCTCGACGAACTCGGTCGGGGCACGTCCACGACCGACGGCATCGCGCTAGCAACGGCTACGCTAAGAATGCTCGTCGAAAAGGTTCAGTGCGCGACTGTTTTCGTCACGCACTTCTCCAATCTCGCGAAACAGTTCAAAGAGAGCAACGCCGACGAGGTGTTTTGCTGCTTTCCTGGTCACATGAAAACGAACGACGAGAAAGATAGCAAACGAATCGCATTTCTCTACACGCTCGAGGAAGGCGTGGCCCACCGCTCCTTTGGATTAAACGTCGCGAGCATGGCGGGGATACCTGAAAAAGTTCTCGAAGTTGCAGAAGTGAAATCGTTAGCGTTTGAAGAAAAGAGCAGCCGCAAGAGTGCGGGAAGTGACGAAGTAGTAGGAGATAAGATGATTCGAGACGCTTTGTTGTTGGAATCGTCGAATATAGCTCAAATAAAAGAAACGCAGCGAGCGCTGCGTTTCTTTGCGCCTGTAAAATAAAAGTAGTAGAACTTTGTGGGACACACATACATATAAATATAGCTTGCTTCGTGTTACAACCTGGCCGTAAATCCATTATAACTCTTTCTCGACGATGGCGGAGAATCGTTCGCAATCTTTGAAAGTCTTTCTAAAAGACTCTTCTTCAGCTTCTCCTGCGTTTGTTTCGTCTCTGGCGTCGGATACACGCGATTCTCCGGCGTGTTGTACATTCGTCTCGTAGAACCAACCGCCGGCGATGAATACTTCGATGAATAGTTGTTGTTGTTGTTCGAAAAAGAAACGTCGTTTTCTTGATCAATCTTCAACACGCGTCTCGGCGGACCAAGAGGACTGATGTGTACAGGCGTCTTCTTCAGCGCCGAGCCTCTCATCTGGAGAGGACTGAACGAAATCAAATTCGGACTACTATTGTTGCTATTTTCCACGGGAACTCGTCTCGGCGGTCCTAACGGCGAGACGCCTTTTGTCGCTTTCCTCGAAAAATCGCTCAAAACGTTACCATTACTATTCAAACTATCTCTCATTCTTCTGCTCGACGACTGCGGCGACGGTGTCTTCAGGAAATGTTCCTTTTCCGTTGCGCTCACAACCCGTCTTCTCGTCCTGTACGTCCTCGCGCTCTCCTCCTCCTCCTCCTCCTCCTCGCTCTCGCTTTTCGCGAGAAAGCGCCTCCTCCTCGCCGCATACCCGCCAAAACCGCCAACTACCTCCGGCGTCTTCTCCAAGTTCCTCTCTATTTTCAGTTTCCTCAGCGCCGCCGTCACTCGCTCTTGCGCTCGTCTTTGCCTTTCCACCGTCGACGGTTGCGGGTACGAAAACGAAGGACTGT
>JGI20158J14315_10001520_pt1 | contig 16830 bp, 16 predicted proteins | sample COG_08_FD_14315 | JGI IMG/M metagenome (IMG submission 14315)
CGACCGATCGGCTTGTGCGTTCCAGTAGTTTAACGCCGATAAATGTTTCCAATGCCTTGATCTGGTGGCTAACTGCTGCATGGGTCACACAAATCTCGTCAGCGGCTTTTCGGAAACTCTTGAGACGCGCCACCGCCTCAAAAGCGCGCATTGAAACCAGCGTGGGCATGTGGGTGGTCATAACTGCATCTCCTTGATAAAAAATACTCTATTTACCCTAGTAAAGTTATCCGATGACGCGCGTGAACGAAGCGGGGGTTTGATTTTTTTTATAGCCTGTTTGGCAGAAAAATGCAATAAACGGTGTGTTATGATTGGTTAGAATTTCTTTATGGTAAAAAATTTTTTTCAATTCTTCAACCTAGTGAGAAATGCCATATTGGAAAGGTAACAAGAACAAGGATTTCACCTTCATGCTACCTGGTTCACCTTCGCTAAATGCATATGGCTATCCGTTGCTGATCAAACATTTGTTGACTAAATCGAACATTGCGTCGGTCTGCCAAGAGATCGTCAGCGGTACCGATATGCGGCTAAGCTATGCGGATTTGGGCAAACGTGTGTGCCAACTTGCCAATTCTCTAAAGACTGAAGGGATACTTGAGGGCATGCGCGTTGGTGTCATGGATTGGGATACACACCGCTATCTTGAGTGTTTTTTTGCGATCCCGATGATGGGCGCAACCCTCTTCACAATAAACATCCGTCTATCTCCTGCCCAAGTTCTCTATACGATCAACCATAGCCAGTCGGACCTGATCATAGTGCACCAAGATTTTATGGCGCTAATTGATGATATCAAATCGGGCTTCAATCGAGACATCATCATCTTAACGATTGGTAACGGTGAAGGGTATGAAAGGTGGATAGGCGAAGCCTCAGAAAGCTTTGACTTTCCGGACTTCGATGAAAACCAAACCGCAACGCTGTTTTATACGACTGGGACCACCGGCAAACCAAAAGGGGTGAGCTATTCACACCGACAGTTGTTTCTTCACACATTGGGCTTGATCGCCGGCTTCGGCGCGTGGCCTGGGAATGCCGGATTTCATCGTGGCGACGTCTACATGCCGCTGACGCCATTGTTTCACGTCCACGGCTGGGGATTTCCATATGCAGTAACGATGCTGGGGCTGCGTCAGGTCTATCCCGGCCGATATGACCCTGCCACAATCTTGGGACTGATTGCAGCCGAAGGCGTCACCTTTTCCCATTGCGTGCCCACAGTTCTATCAATGGTGCTCGACCATCCGAACTGCACACAAATTAACCTTAGTAAATGGAAGGTTATCATTGGCGGGGCAGCTTTGCCGCGCGGATTACAGGACCGCGCTGCGGCAACAGGTATATCCTTGCATGCGGCATATGGGATGTCGGAAACCTGTCCGTTTTTGACAGTGGCCAATTTGTCCAGCGACGATCAAGAGGTGCGGGCGCAAACCGGCTTTCCCGGCCCGCTTGTTGACCTTCGTGTTGTGACTCAGGATATGAAAGACGTTCCGCATGACGGTAAAACAACAGGCGAGGTTGTTGCTCGAGCTCCCTGGTTGACACAAGGTTATCTGGACAACGCGGAAGCCTCAGATGAACTTTGGGACGGTGGGTATCTGCATACTGGGGATGTTGGGTATATCCGCGAGAATGGATCGTTGCAGATTACGGACCGCCTCAAAGATGTAATCAAGACCGGCGGCGAATGGATTTCCTCACTGGCACTGGAAAACATAGCATCTTCTTGTAGCGGCGTTGAGGAAGTCGCCGCGATCGGGCTGCCACACGCGAAATGGGGCGAAAGGCCAGTCTTGGTTACTCAAGCTGCAAAAGATTCCAACCCGAACCTTTTGCGCTTGAAGATGATGGAAGAAATCCAGTCGCGTGTTGACGCAGGCGAGATCTCAAAATGGGCAGTTCCAGACGAGATAATCTTTGTCGACTGCCTACCTAAAACCAGCGTCGGCAAGCTCGACAAGAAACTCATGCGGAAAGATATTTCAACGCGCTCGGATTTAAAATCATGACAGACAAGCAATGCCGTATTCAGGCGCTTATACAATCCATTGTCACCTATCTGCAGGCTCACAGAGCTGCCACGCACGGCGTTGATCTAACGTTGGACAAGCTGGCATCCATGGACCTGTCTGAGGAGAGAATCCTTGACTTACCTCCCAAAGGAACCCGGCATGATGAGGTTCTGAATAACGCCATCGCCGGGATAGTCGCCCCTGAATTGTGCGAAATCGCAGGTTGTTTGAAAGCGGCCAAAGATGATCTGGTCTGGCGTGAGGATAACGCCCAATTTTATCCACCCGGTACCGATTTGGGAGAGGGATACACAAAGTGCAACCTGCATACTTTGCTGATCGGCGCCAACGCATGTGGGTTCCATCATCCCGATTTCAGCCTTGGTATTTTTATGCTGGGTCCACGAACATTGTATCGGGATCATAATCATGATGCACCAGAACTTTATCTGAACCTGTCCGAGAGATCTGGTTGGCGTTTTGGTACCCGCGATTGGCAGAATTATTCGGCTGGATCACTTATTTGGAATAAAGCGGGCGATCCCCACGCTACCCGCGTCTATGACAAGCCTTTCATCTCGATCTTTGTATGGCTTGAGAACGTGAATTCAGCCTGCAATGTTATCCATTTCGACGACTGGATAGAAGTCGAACAAGATCTTGCCAAAGAGCAAAAAAATTGATGTTTTGATCAATAATACAACCATTTTTACACAAGAAAGTGTCAGATATGCAGATGCAGCTACCAGTATTTGAGTTTAAGAATATAATTGTCGAAGCAGACACAAATATCGCTATTATTAGCCTCAATCGGGCACAAAAGCGGAATGCACTTAATATCGAAACTATAGAAGAACTGATTTTATTTTTTTCAGAACTTCCCAATCTTGGCTTCAAGGCTGTTGTGTTACGAGCAGAAGGAGAGCATTTCTCTGCAGGTCTAGATTTGATTGAACACCAAAAAGAGCAACGCTCTGCTTCAGAATTTATGCAAATATGCCTTCGTTGGCATGAAGCATTCAACAAGATTGAATATGGCGGGATACCTGTCATTGCAGCATTGAAAGGTGCGACCGTTGGTGGTGGCCTTGAATTGGCTTCGGCCGCGCATATTCGAGTGGCTGACCAAACTACATATTTTGCCTTGCCAGAAGGGCAGCGTGGCCTATTTACAGGCGGTGGGGCAACCATTCGGGTTTCCGATCTTATTGGCCGGGCACGCATGATTGACATGATGCTGACAGGGCGCACCTATAAAGCCAATGAAGCGTTAAGGGTCGGTCTTTGNCAGTACCTTGTCGAGAATAATAGCGATACCAAAGCAATCAAAATTGCAAAAGCCGCTGCAAAAATACCCTCACTTTCAAACTTCGCAATCTGCTCAACGATTTCTCATACGCGAAACATGTCTGCTCTTGATGCATCCTATATGGAAGCTTTTGTCGCTGGAGTGGTCAATACACAACCAGAAGCAAATGATAGGTTAATAGCCTTTGCTGATAAAACTGCAGCACGCGTGAGGGCTGACTGATATGAGCGAAAATACAGCTATAACTCATTACCAAATTGTTGATGGCATTGCGACAATAACAATGACGTCAAAGCCGATCAATGCACTCGATTTAACCATGCGNAGAACACTAACTGAACACTTACAAAGTGCGGATGGTGATGATCATGTAAAAGCTATTGTTATTACGTCAAATNTGCCACTCTTTTGCGGAGGAGCTGATATTGTAGAGTTCCAAACTGAGCGCTTGTGGGAAAAGCCCGATCTGCCAGACCTGTGTGTAACGATTGAGACCAGCAAGAAACCAATTATCGCCGCGATAGCAGGTCCCGCGATGGGCGGTGCGCTAGAAATCGCACTTGCGTGTGATTACCGTGTAGCCACGCCGGATGCATTGATGGGGCTACCCGAAATCAAGCTAGGGCTGCTTCCAGGTGCTGGGGGCACACAAAGACTACCTCGGATAGTTGGGCTGGAAGTGGCCTCGGAGATGATCCTTTTGGGAGATCCCGTGAAAGGTAAATACGCCTCGTCTTGTGGGCTGGTTGATGCGTTGTTTGAGAATGACCCAGATTTTTACAAGCATGTTTTGGACTTTGCCAGCCGAGTTAGTCATGAAAGCGGTTCGAAACGCAGTTGCGCGGATATGGCGGTCATACATCCTGATCCGAAGGGTTATCTCGCGGGTGTACGAGACAAGATAGTGCTCAAGTCTAAAAATCTTGTTGCCCCTGAACGATGCTTGGCATCCATCGAGGCCGCATGCGAATTGCCGTTGGCCGAGGGATTGGCACAAGAGAAGGCAGGTTTCGCTGAACTGCTCGACACACCTCAATCACGCGCCGGACGGCATCTGTTCTTTGCAGAGCGTGAATGCACCAAGGTTCCGGGCGTTACTCGTGCTGACCGATCACGTGACATTTCATCGGTCGCCGTAATCGGCGCAGGAACAATGGGGCGCGGCATTGCCATCGCCTTTCTGCAGGCGGGGTATCCGGTCACGCTTCTTGAAACTACGCAAGGCGTTCTCGAACTGGGGCTGGAAAAAGTCCGGGAGCATTTCCAGCGCGCAGCCAAAAAAGGGCGCCTCAGTGTTGATCGGGCAGAGACAATCGCCGACAACACCACCGGGACGCTCAGCTACGGCGACCTTGCAGAGGCCGACCTGATCATTGAAGCGGCGTTTGAAAGCATGAATGTCAAACACCATATTTTTGAAGCCCTGGATCGACACGCAAAACCTGACGCGATACTGGCCTCGAACACATCGACATTGGATCTTGATGAAATCGCCGCAGTCACGTCCCGCCCGGAGGATGTGATTGGTCTCCATTTTTTCAGCCCGGCCAATGTCATGCGCTTGCTGGAGGTAGTACGCGGCGCCAAGACCACTCCAGATGTCATTGCAACGGCAATCACGGTCGCAAAGAAAATCCGAAAGCTCCCTGTCACGGTTGGCGTGTGCTACGGCTTTGTCGGAAACCGGATGCTGGAACCATACTTCCGCGAAGGATCCCGTCTGCTTCTAGAGGGGGCGACGCCAAAACAGGTGGATGATGTCCTTGAGACCTTTGGCATGGCCATGGGTATTCACGCGATGGCAGATCTGGCTGGGGTCGATGTGGGCGCCCGCGTGCGTCAGGAACGGCGTAGTGAAATCGCGCATGACTCGACATACCAGGCTGTGCAGGACAAGTTGTTTGAACTAGGCCGACTGGGTCAGAAAACCGGGCGAGGAAGCTATGTCTACGAGGGGCGGACACGGGTCGAAGACCCAGAGATTGTTCAAATCAGTGCCCATTTGGCGGACTTTCATGGCGTGAAGCGCAGGGAAATCGGATCAGGAAATCCTTGAGCGTTGTCTTTTCCCCCTGATCAACGAGGGCTTCTTGATCCTTGAAGAGGAAATTGCAACGCGCCCGGGTGATTGCGACCTGATCTGGGTCAATGGCTATGGCTTCCCAAACTGGCGCGGCGGCCCAATGCACTATGCTGACGAGATTGGATTAAGTCAGATTTTGGAACGCATGACCCACTATCGGCAGTCGCTAGGTGCCTATGGTGAGATGTGGTTCACGCCTGCGCCTTTGCTGGAAGAACTCGCAACCTCGGGCGTGACACTTACCGCGTATTTTAATGGCAAAAAGGAAAAATCATGAGAGAAGCCGTTATCGTCTCAACAGCACGAACCCCTATTGGGGTTGCCTTCAAGGGTGCGCTGAACAACATTAAATCCCCAACCCTGATGGGGCACGCCATTAAGCATGCGGTTGAACATGCAGGCGTGGACCCCAGTTCGATCGAAGATGTCGTCATCGGATCGGTTCTTACGGCGGGGACAGCAGGCATGAATGTCGCCCGGTTGTCTGCGCTTGCTGCTGGCCTTCCCAATACGGCAGCAGGACAGACGATCGACCGGCAATGTTCCTCCGGGTTGATGGCCATTGCGACGGCGGCTAAGCAGATCATCGTGGATGGTCAGAACGTTGCCGTGGCCGGTGGTCAGGAAAATATTTCCGCCCTGCAGAATGCCTATCTGAAATGGGCGGGCGATGAGAAAGATCCAAACGTCATTGCCCACTCCGAGCATGCCTACATGCCGATGCTGATGACAGCGGAAAATGTGGCGCGAACCTACGGAATTAGCCGCGACGCTCAGGATGAATACGCTTCACTTTCGCAAGACCGGACAGTCCGGGCTCAGGCCGCTGGCGCCTTTGATGACGAGATCGTTTCAATCACTGCGATCAAACGGGTCAAAAACCGCGAAACTGGAGAGGAAGCCCTAGAAGAGGTGACCTTGTCAAAAGACGAAGGCAACCGGCCCGGCACGACGGCTGAAACACTTGGGGCATTGAACCCGGTTGTCGAAGGCGGCGTGATCACCGCTGGAAATGCAAGCCAGCTTTCTGATGGGGCCTCGGCTTGTTTGCTCATGGAAAGCAAAATGGCTGAGCAACAGGGTCTCAAACCTCTGGGTATATATCGCGGCATGGCGGTTGCAGGAAACGCACCGGAAGAAATGGGTGTCGGCCCGATCTTTGCCATTCCAAAGCTTCTGAAGAATGCAGGTCTTTGCATTAACGACATCGGCCTTTGGGAACTTAACGAAGCCTTTGCCTGCCAGGTTCTCTATTGCCGCGACCATCTTGGGATTGACCCAGAAATCTACAACGTGAACGGCGGTGCAATATCGATTGGCCACCCCTACGGCATGACAGGTGCGAGACAGGTTGGGCATGCCCTGCTTGAGGGGAAGCGGCGGGGCGTGAAATACGTGGTCACGTCCATGTGTATTGGCGGTGGCATGGGGGCTGCGGCTTTGTTCGAAATCGCCTGAGTTAAATTATAAATAGGAAAAGTAATAAATATGATTAAAACTATCCCATTTTTTGCATGTCAACAGCAGCTAGTTCTGCCTTATCTTTGTTACGACCCCAGATGACAAGGTTTCTGCAATCTGTCATTTTTTGTAGGTACAATGCTTGCAAACGCGATTGAACTCCAGTTCCTACAATTCCAATCATATTGACATTTTTTGGTGCTAAACATTTTGCTGCGACAGCACCAGCTGCCGCTGTCCGATGATTTGTAAGTTCACCCTCTTCTAAAAGGACAGAGCTAATATGACCTGTTTTTTGGCTAAAAACCATCATACAACCACTGAATGGGCTGAGCCCTATACTTGGATTCTGGAAAAAGCCAGTTGCCATTTTTACAACAAAATCTTCATCTCCTTTTATTGCACCATATTTAATGTGAAGCTCCCCATCAACATCAGGGAAAAGCATTTCGCCAATAGGTGGAATAACAACTTTTTCCTCAGATAGAGCTTTAAAACCCTGAGCTATAACATCTACCACATCAATATCTTTTAAAGCTTTTAGGATTTCATCAAGTTTAAATACTTGGGCCAAATCACCACCTCAAATTAATTTCTATAATTTTAATACAAGTTAACCTATCTAATGAAGAGACTTACTAAAATAGATTTTTTCTATAAAGCCTCTTTTAATATTTTCACCACCTCATTTGAGTGTGTTATGATCACATAATGACCTGCTTTTATAGAAACATGCCTCATACCATCAGATTTTGCTCGCACCGCAATCTCACCAAAAAATGATGGTTCTTGCGTACATTCTATAAATGTACCTGGAATATCTGTTGTTGCAGATGGCAACTTATCTGAATGGGTTCGGATTGTCATCGGAGTTGATCGATCCATATCAAAACTCTCTAATTCAGGAAAATAAGTCATCTTATCTACTGGCTCTACCTGCCATGGCTTGTCTTTTAAACGCAACGTTTCAAAAATCTCTGGTTGCCATGGTAATAAATCCCAAGCACACTCACCTGCTCTTGGCAAAAAGGCATCAACATAAACTAAATGGGCTAGTCTATCTTTAACTTGGGCAGCAGCTCCAGTTATAACCATCCCACCATAACTATGCCCTACCAAAATTACGTTATAAAGATCCTCCCATTCAATAAGGTTAGCAATATCATCAATATGAGTTTGAAGGCCTACATTTTCATTTATCAAATGATGCCGGTCAGACATTCCAGTCAGACTGGGGGTCAGAACACGATGGCCGTCCTTCTCAAGGCTTTCTCTAATTGCTGCCCATTGCCAACCGCCAGCCCATGAACCATGTACTAACACAAAGTTTGCCATTTTAATCTCCTGTTTTTTAATTTAATCTCTATAGCTTTTTTTCCTAATTATAATGAACTAAAGGTCCAACTCTATACTTTCTGACGAACAACTTGAAACACATGGTGTTATAAATTCTTTTCTGTCAGATGGTTGCATAACAAGATCACGGTGAATTGGGGTTCCCGCCAGAAACCTCGTCTTACATTCAAGGCAAATTCCTCCCTCACAAGAAGCAGGCACATCGAAACCAGCTACTCTTAAAGCTCCCAGCATAGTTTGTCCCTTCGGGACTTTAACCACACTACCACTTTTCTTAAGAACAACTTGATAAGCCGCATCTTCTAAATGTTCGTCAATACCAAACTTTTCAAAATGCAACCGATCTCCCAACGCCTTTCCATTTATATTAGCATCATTAATCATCGAACTAGGCCCACAACAATATAAATGTTCGTCAGACTTAATCTTTGAAATAACTTTTTCAATCGATAGACGATTTCCTCCATGACTTATATATTTGTAGATATTTGGTTCCTTTTCATATTTCTTAAGCAAGCTTTGGCATGAAATTTTTTCTCCAAATTTTGCACAAATATGTAATTCCCAATCAATTTCTTTACTGATTAAATCTGGTAACATTGATAAAAATGGCGTTATTCCAATGCCACCAGCTATGAATATATGGCGCTTTGCATCTCCAAGTGAAAAGTGATTACGTGGAAGCGACACTGGTAAGATCATGCCTTCACTTAAATTGTGCATTTCACTTGAGCCCCCACGTCCTTCTGTCTCCATTTGCACTGCTATCATGTATTGGGTTTTATTGTTGGGATCACTACAAAGAGAGTACTGTCGTATTAGACCACTCGGTAAATAAATATCCAAATGAGCCCCTGGCATAAAACTTGGAAGAGGCCAGCCATCAGGGTCTGATAACGTAAATATCTTGATATTGTTCACATCATCTTCAATAGAAACAATCTCAGTAGTTACACTATGAATTCTATTACGCATAGATTTAAACCATCCTTATCTCATCACCAGTAAAAATTTTCCCACTAACTATTATTTTGGCATTTAACCCTGACCTATTTAGCAGTTGATTGAAAAGCTCTAGACCAGTTATCTGTTCAATATGGCGACATGGCGTTGAAAGTCTGGTGCCTTCCAGAATTGCCTCACCAATCTTAAATTTTTTACCCACCAAATGATTCAGAGGAACATCACGCGTTGTTACATTTCTTCTATGGTCTTCTGGTCTAAGAATAATATTGTGATCTCTCAAAAGAGCATCAATTGTTTCTTCCTCAAATAAAGTAATTTGGCGCCCTTCTTCTGGCCTATCTGAATGAAAAGCCTCTCCAGTAGCGTGCCTATCACCATCAATACCAACCCCTGCAATAAGAGATAAACACCGAAAATTTTTCATAGGCAGAAATGATCGAGGAGTCTTATGCAACCCAACAATCTCACCAGACCATCTTGCTAAATTTTTAGTCACTTATTTTCTCCCAATTAGTGTCATCAGCTCACATACACTGTACAAAACGGCTATAATTATCAAATAGTAATACGTTCCTCAATATCTTCTCTAAACATCAGTCCTTCCATTTTAAAAATTGCTTCACCGTGGTCCATTAGATGGATTACGTCATTGAATCTCTCAAGAAATGTCAGGTTCTGGTCTACTATTAAAAATCCACGGCCCTTTGCTTTTTCCTTTATGATGATTTCTGCCATCAATTCTATATTATCAGATTGTACGCCCTCAGTGGGTTCATCGAGTAATACCATTTTTGTGGGCTCAGCGATTACCCTAGAAAATGATAGGAGTTTTTTTTCTCCTCCCGAGAGTGTGCCAGCTCTTTGGCCCAGGCGCTCTTTTAAACGCGGAAAGTATTTAAATACTTCATCATAGCTTTCAAGATCTGTACCTTCGTAGTGCAAAGTCAGATTTTCTTCTAAACTCAATTCATCAAATACAATACTTTCCTGAGGAGCATAGGAAACTCCCATCTTAAGCCTTTTATGCTTTGCGATTGATCGAACATCTTGGTTTAATACAAAAACAGTCCCACCAGATAATTTCAGTGAGCCAGAGATTAACTTCATAAGTGTGCTTTTACCAACACCATTTCTACCAGTCACGCTAACAACCTGACCAGAATATACGTTCAATGATATATTTTTCACAATTATAAGATCGTCATACCCACCTGATAAATTCTTTACTTCCAACATGAGATCAGCCATCATTTCGATCCTCCAGCGTAAACAACTTGCACCTCCTTGTTCGCTCGGATTTCTTCTAAGGAACCTTGAGCAAGCAGTTTCCCTTGATGCATAACAAACACATTATCAGACAATAATTCCACAACATGCATATCATGCTCGACAATAATAAATGTTGCTTTTGATGTTTTGGCTAATTTTGATATTGCTAAAATCATTTTTTCTGTTTCGTATTTCGACAATCCAGCACAAGGTTCATCAAGTAAAATCAGGTCAGGCTCAGCTAAAACAGTCATTGCAAAATCAAGCATTTGTCTCTGCCCAACTGACAAAGTTCCAGCATGGACATCAGTTTTGTTTAGAAAAGGAAAAGACTCTTCTAAATCTTTCAGCAAATTAGTGCCCCATGAGTATGGACGTACTGAAAATAGGTGCTTTATATTGAGTCTATTTACCCAAATTGCGATATCAATATTCTGCCGAACTGTGAGATTAGAAAAAATTGATGGTACTTGTAATTTTCGTCCAATACCAATTTTTGGCGTACGAAAGGGTCGTATTCCTTTTAATGATTTGCCAGACCAATAAACATTACCTGCCTTGTAATCTAACTTACCTGTTAGTGCATTTAAGGCAGAGGTTTTTCCAGCTCCATTAGGACCAATCAAACAATGCACACCAGGATTTTCTATGGTAAAGGAAAGATTATCAAGGATTGAAACATTGCCCACCTTGACTGATACATTATCAAATTTCAAAACTGGCTTTCGCAAATTATTTTTTTTGGGAATAATTTGAGATCGTGAGGATACGTTATTGGACAAAATATCAATGTTAAAGCGTCTTAATAAGGATGTTACCATGCCTGAAATTCCACCAGGCATTCGCAGAACAACTAAAATAAACACCAAAGCTACACCTACCTCCCAATATGCAAAGCTATCTCTCAGCCCTGATGCCAAGAAACCAATCAACACTGCTCCCACAATTGGACCAATAAATCCGAATCTTCCCCCAACAGCAGCCCAAATAACCAATTCTGCAGAAAGTATGAATCCAACAACTTGTGGGGTTACAATTCCTTGGTGTGGGGCAAAAAAAGCTCCTGCCAGACCTGCAATAGCACCACTGATAGCAAACGCAGCTGCTTTTACCAAACTAGTATTAATACCTAAAAATTGTGTTCGCTCCTCATTTTCTCGGACAGCTTCTAATAACTGTCCGAAAGGTGTTCGTATCAAATAGACTAAAACGAATGTTGAAATTGCTAACGCACCAACAATAAAAAAATATAGACTTCCATAACTATCAATTCCAGGCAGACCACCTATACCTGTTAATCCATTAAACCCGCCAGTTATCCATACCTGTGAGTTAGCTAATTGATATCCTAATAAGGATAATGCTAACGTGATTAATGAAAAATAAGGACCCGAACCAATTTGCCTGTCAAAAACCAATAATCCTACTAAACCAGCAATAAACGCTGGTATAAGTATAGACAAAATTAAAGCAGATATTACTGATAACCAACCAACACTATCTTGTAATATTGTTCCAGAAATATACGCACCGATACCAAAAAATAGGGCTTGTCCCAAAGGCAAAAAGCCTCCTTTTCCCCAGCAAAGAGCTATACCCTGACCAACCATCCCATATAGAAGATACAATCCCAATTGATAAGCAAAATAGCTATTAGTCAAAAATGGTATCAGTATTAATACTGCTAAAAGCAGGCTTTTAACGACGAGAGTATATGCCATCAGGTCTTAACCATAGAAACAAAATTGAGAGAAGCAATACTGACAAATAACCAGCTGTCTTATCAAATATTGTTGAAATTAAAGCATCACTACCACCTATTACAGCTGAACCTATTAAAAGTCCCTCCAAAGTACCTAATCCACCTACGATCAGTATAAAAAATGATGAAAGCAGGTAATCTAGACCGATATAAGGCTCTACCCTCACCAATGGTGCTAAAAGCACACCAGCCAAACCAGCGAATGAAACCCCTATTATGAACGTCACCGTAGAAAGCCGTGCAGTATCAATACCAACAGCCGAAGCTAGACCAGGATTTTGAACCATAGCTCTTATCCGCAATCCAGTTTTACTTTTTTGATACCAGGCAAACAAAGTCACAAATAAAAAAATAATTATAGCAATTAATATTAGTCGATAAGAAGGGTATGTAATTCCTAAAATATCTATAGTTCCCGGCATCACTTGATCAACGCTTTTGTAATCACGTGAGAAAATAGCTTCAATACCCTTGCGAATTAGAATGGCAACACCCCAAGTTGCCAAAAGGGTATCAAATGGACGATTATATAAATGCCTTATAATCGTCCATTCCATCAACCATCCAACTATCACACAAACAAGTATTGAAATTGGAATGGCCCATATAAAATTTAGTCCTAAAGATTGCACAACATAAGCACTATAAGCACCTAGCATCACAAACTCGCCGTGTGCCATATTCATAACACCGAGCAGACCAAAAACCATCGCAAGCCCCAGCACAATTAGTGCCAGGGTCGCTGATGAATATATAAAGTTTAAGACAAACGTTATTAGAGCTTCCACTAATTACGCTTTACAAAAATTTCCAGGCTCTTGTTTTGAAAATGTCTTAACAATTTTAAAATCTGTACCTTTAGCTTCAGCCAAATAAATATCGAGAGTTAAGTGTCGGTTTTTCATGACCGCATCCCCACGAGGGCTTCCAAATGCTGTACCTTCAGCTACAGAGTCCATTTCCTTCACAGATAAGCCACCTGCCCTCTCCGCGATTGCATCAAGTGCGGTCAAGCCATCATAACAAGATGTACTAAGCCCATTTAATAACGCAGCTTTACTTCCAAATTTTGCAGAGTAACTCTCAGCGAAAGCTTTAGCATCAGCAGTTTCAATGTTGGCAAAATAGCTCGCTGCTGAAAAGACATTCTTTGAATTTTCTGCGCCAATACCCATCAATGTATTTTCATCAATAAGGGTACCCAGCCGCATGACATTATCTGCTAAACCAAAGCTGGCAAATGCCCGATTAAAAGATACCGACGCGCCACCAACCAATGTGATCAAAACCATGTCAGCTCCACTGTCTTTAATTTTAGCTAAACTAGAATCAAAGTTATCAACGGTAAATGGCATATACTCTTCGCCTACAACCTCACCGCCAATATCAGCAATCGTATTTTTAGCAATTGCATTGGTGTCTCGAGGCCAATTGTAATCATTCCCGATAAGGTAGAATTTTTTGCAATTTTTTTCATTAGCAAGCCATGTCATTGTAGGGACAACAGACTGAGCTGGCGTTTCACCAACATAGTAAACTCCATTGGCACACTCTCCACCTTCATAATTTGGACAATAAACATATGGGACTTGTTCCTTAAATACATTTATTAAAGCCCCGCGAACCGCACTATCATGCATGCCAATAAAAGCTTCACAACCTTCACCGCGCCATAGTCTCAATGCTGTTTGTGCTGCTTCGGCTGGTGGCAACCCTGCATCACCAAAAATTATTTCAATCTGTCTGCCAAGAATTCCTCCAGCAGCATTAATGTCTTCAGCAGCCATTTGAGACACATTTTTTGAAGCAGGACCAAACAAACCTGCCGGACCACTCAGTGGTATCATTACTCCCACTTTCAAAACTGATCCGGCCATTGCTTTACCAGCCACAGTTTGAAATGCTGCCGTCGCAGCGACAGCTGTTAGGGATGATTTAATAAAGTCACGTCTTTTCATTTTACCCTCCATTTTTACGCTCAATAATTTAAAAATCTTTAAGATGTGAGCGTCATCTCAATAGATTTTGCTAAATTTAGTAAATTTTGGTCATCACCAGGCAAGCCTTCAAGTTCGATGCCAACAGGCAAGTCAGTTGAAACTCCACAGGGCAAAGAAATTCCTGGCGCACCTATGTTAGATCCAAGATCCGTATTTCGAATGTAAGTTGGAAATACTGGAACTTGTGTCCCATTCAGTTCAACCGTTTCGTCCTCACCTATATTTCGTGCCGTTAGTGGGGTTGTGGGGAAAATAATTGCATCTAGCTTGTGCTCGTCAAAAGTTGACTTATAAATTTTAAGCATTTCAGGCCTGTGAACATTAATTGCTGCATCATAAGCCTCTTTTGGCATAGCATCAGCACCCATCTGACTATTAAAAACCCCCAGTACGTCAGGAGATCTAATACCCTCCACTAATTCATGAAAACTTACACTTGGGACATATTTCTTCAAATAATCTGGTAAATCCTGCATAACTTCATAAAGTGCGACTGGGAACCCAAAAGCTTCATTATGGCTCCAGATTTCCGACATGGTTACTTCTTTCAATTTAACCCCTACTTTTTCAAGGGCTGACAACTGAGCTTGGACCGTTTTTTCTACCTGAGGCTCTAGATTATCAAAGAACACCTCACTTGGAATTCCAAGTGTGATATCATTAAAAGTTTTATCATTATCAACCTTATCTGTATCACACAAAATATCATCAAATAAGACAATATCACTTACATTCCTGGCGATAGTTCCAACGGTATCTCTAGTGTGAGAAATTGGAACTACTCCTTCAGCAGAATATCTTCCCGTCGAGGGTCTAAAACCCACCACCCCACAAAGAGCAGCTGGGATGCGGCAGGACCCACCTGTATCAGTACCCAATCCTATGGGGAAAATTCCTGATGCTACAGCAGCTGCAGTTCCCCCTGACGAACCGCCAGCAAATTTTTCTTGATTGACAGGGTTCTTTACTGGTCCAGTAACTGAATTATTAGAAGTAATTCCAAATGCCAATTCATGCATGTTCGCCTTTGCACCCAAAATTGCATCTTCTTTTAGCAATAAATCAATTGTTTCAGCATTGATATCTAAATGATTATTCATCAACGCTGTAGTGCATGCTGTTGTTGGAAAAATCTTAGAATTCATATTATCTTTCACAACGAAGGGTATGCCACATATTTTTCCTGCTACACCAGATTCTCTTTTTTCATCTGCAATCTCAGCATTCTCTAATAAGAGATCTTCGTTAAAAGATTGAATTGAGTTTAAATGATTAAGATCTTTAAGTCTTCTTGATAACTCAGCAGCATATTCTTTTGCAGATATTTTTTTGGTGTCCATTAAATTCAGTAGCTCTACAACACCAAGCTTCATAGAATCAGAAGTCATTCGTTCCCCCATAAAATTTATCTTATCTTATGCAATGGGCCCATTAAGTATATCATCACAAATGATGATTTTTTTCCGCCAAACATTGCGCCAATTGTGTTCTTCGGTTTAATCCCGATTTTCTAAAAATTGCTGTTATGTGCGTTCGTAAAGTTGGTTTTGAAATGCATAATTTCTCACATATCTCTTCATCCATGAGCCCTAAAACTAATAAATCGGCTATCTCTGCTTGACGTGTAGTGAACCGAAAATCCTCTTTTAATTGTGAGAACCTAAGAGAAGGAGCAAACTCATCAGCATTTTGCGCTCTTATTAATGCATTTACAAAACTTGGACCTATTGCATCAACTATTTTTGCGTCACGGTCTGTAAAATCTTCTTTTTGAGAACCTCGCCAAATTCGAACATCACCAATATTTTCCCCACGATTATAAGCGAAATAATTTAACCCAAAGCATAATCCATCTTTTTTCAAAAAATCATTAAAAAACTCTGTTCGTACCAATCTATCGTGGCTCATCACTTCACTGACAGGTGTGGCGTTCTTTCTTCTTTGTAGAGTAGGCGTGATTGGATCATGAAATTGATAGTAATCCTCATAAACTTTCAAATTATCATTATTCATGTTTAATTGAACACAAGATACAAATTTCTTTTGATCTTCATCCCAAACATAAGAAGCGAAATAGTCTGCATTAAGCAATTCTAGCAGAGTCTTTCCAACCCTTTGTCTCACTTCATTATGATCAAAATCACCACTAAGATCTCGCATAATGGAAAAAACTAAGTTTGCTTCCTGGTCTGTTAAATTCAATAACCTTATCCTCAAATTGGCTTCACTGAAACCACAATAATTACAAAATTATACTAGTATAATTTCATAGACTGGTATTTAAAATCATAGGATAGAAAGCTAGGCAAAAAAGTATTAAAGAGTCAATCAATCTATAAAACAATTTTTTTAAATGTTTATTACATAGTTATTATTATGTAAGTTATTAATAAAACGCATATGATTGAAGATTACAAAAAAAGAGCTTACTTAACCTATCGTATGAAGCTAACCAATAAATATTCTGCCTTGGTTATGCACAATATTTAAGTAAAGATACACTTTTTGTATAATTATTAATCATTTGCACAAAATACAGTCTTTTATTTTAATGATTACTTTAATAATTACTTTAAAATATTTTTTTTTTGATCCAAGGCATG
>JGI20158J14315_10001521_pt1 | contig 16824 bp, 10 predicted proteins | sample COG_08_FD_14315 | JGI IMG/M metagenome (IMG submission 14315)
AGCCCGAAATCAGAGGATCGGTTGGCCAATGGGATCGAGTTGATAAGTTTGCGGGTATAACTCGATTTTGGATTACGATAGAGATCTTCGGCTAACCCGTTCTCTACTATTTTCCCATTCTGCATTACCGAAATTTCATCGGACATAAACTTGACCACGCCCAAGTCGTGAGAAATGAAAAGGTAGGTCAGGTTGCGAGAGGCTTGAAGAGATCGTAGTAAATTGAGAACCTGTGCCTGAACGGATACATCCATGGCACTGACGCATTCATCACAAACAATAAATTCTGGTTCAGTGGTCAAGGCTCGGGCAACACAAATCCTTTGTCTTTGTCCTCCAGAGAATTCATGGGGATATCGGTGTAAATATTCCTCTCCCAGGCCCACTTCTTCAAGAAGTTTGACCACACGATCGATACGGTCCTTACGGTCCTTCCCAAGGCCATGTACCTTCATGGGTTCAAGCAGGGCTTGCTCCACAGTAAGGCGGGGATTTAATGAGGCATAGGGATCTTGAAAAATAATCTGCATCGATTTACGAAACCTTGTGCGGTCCTGAATATTTTCTAATGAAATTGCATTTCCCTGGTAGAGAATTTTTCCTGAATTTACTTTGGTCAATTGGAGGATAGATCTTCCCAAGGTAGTTTTCCCTGAACCTGACTCTCCGACCAGACCATGAGTTGATCCTTTACGAATCGTGAGGCTGGCTCCATCAACTGCCCGGACGAGACCATCTTCGGTTGGAAATTCAACCACTAAGTCTTGGACTTCAAGCAGAGTTTCTTGGGAATCTAAATTTAGGGATGGGGATTCCAGTTTTTTAAGGGCCTGACATTTCCCCGTTTTTGGATTCATGAAATCCTCCACCGTGGGCAAATGGACAGGGTTACTTTCCAATGTCGGTCTGCAAGCGATCAGGGCTTTGACATAGGGGTGTTGAGGGTTGGAGAAAATTGAACGCGTATCGTTTTGCTCGACTACCTTACCACGGTACATTACCACGACACGATCAGCCAGCTCAGCGACAAGGCCGAGGTCATGGCTAACAAAAAGAACGCTCACCCCCAGGTCGGTGCACAATTCTTTAAGAATGTTCAGGACCTTTGCCTGAACCGTTACATCAAGAGCGGTGGTGGGTTCGTCTGCAAGCAGCAGGGAGGGCTTGGTCACCAGGGCCATGGCAATCATTGCCCTTTGTCGCATACCCCCGGAAAATTCGTGGGGGTAGGCGTGGGGATGATCCACCACTCGTTGAACCCCTACCCGGGCAAGCATTTCACAAGCCTGCTTTCTGGCATTCGTCGGACTGGCCATTCCATGGATAACCAAAGGTTCTGCAACTTGATCCAGTACAGAGAGGTATGGATTCAAGCAACTCATCGGATCTTGAAAGATCATGGAAATTTCTTTTCCCCGAATTCCCCGCATCTTTTCATCGTGTTGCCTGAGGAGATCTTTTCCTGACCAGTCGATTGTTCCTCCTTCTATTTGTGCGGGTGGGGTGGGGAGAAGTTGAAGGATGGAGTTACAGGTTACGGATTTACCTGAACCTGATTCGCCGACCAAGCCAATAATTTCTCCTGGCTTGATTGAAAGATCAACCCCATCGACAGCATGGATAATTCCTTCACGGGTGTGAAAGGATACCTTTAAGTTTTGTATGTCCAGATTTCCCATTGCCTTAATCTTTGGAGGATTTTGGATCGAGGGCATCACGCAGGCCATCCCCTAAAAAATTAAGGGCGAATAAAGAAAGACAGAAAAACATTCCCGGGAAAAAGAGAAGCCAGGGAGCAGCATCCATTTTTTCTGCACCTTCCTTGATCAGGCTACCCCATGAGCTCATTGGAGCCTGTACACCAAGACCAAGAAAACTCAGCACCGCTTCCAGGAGCATAACCGCGGGCACGGTTAGGGTTGCATAAACAATGATCGGACCAATCAAGTTTGGAAGGAGGTGGCGAAAAAGGATACGACCATGCGAATAGCCCAGAGCCCGCGCAGCTTCTATAAACTCGGAGCGTTTTAAATTCATGGTTTGTGCCCGGGTGATGCGAGCCATGGTCAGCCATTCCACAGCACCAATTGCAAGAAAAAGTAAGAGGAAGTTACGACCGAATATGACCATAAGTAAAATAACAAAAATGGTAAAAGGCAGGGCGTAAAGCACATCTACTGCACGCATCATCCATGCATCTACCCGACCACCAGTATAGCCCGAAAACATTCCATAACTTACCCCAATAACAAGAGACACCAGGGTGGCCAGCAGTCCAACGGCCAAGGAAATTCTACCTCCGTAAGTGGTACGGGCAAAGAGGTCGCGCCCAAGGTTGTCTGTGCCAAAAATATGATCTTTACCCGGGCCTTCAAACACGCGATCAAGATTCTGCTGATCGTAAGCGTATGGAGATATCGCTGGTCCAATTAAGGATACTAAAATAATGCCCATTAAAATGAACAAGCTGATCATTGCCATACGGTTTGCTCTTAAACGCAACCAGGCGTCTTTTCCTAAGGAGGATGATTTTTCAACACTCATTGTGCTTGTCGGGCTTTTGGATCAAGCCAAGCCTGAAGTAAGTCGACCAATAAGTTCAGAAGTATGATCAAGGCGGCATAGAAAAGTACCGTTCCCAAGACCATTGTGTAGTCCCTGTTAAAAGCTGCGGTAACAAAGAATTTTCCCAGACCAGGTATAAAAAATATACTTTCTATGATAAAGGATCCGCTAATCAATCCGGCAAAGGCGGGCCCCAAATAAGTCACTACCGGTAAAAGCCCTCCCCTTAAGGCATGTTTAGTGACGACCTGCCAAGGACTTGCCCCTTTGGCACGAGCTGTACGAACATAATCTTGCTGTAAAGTTTCAAGCATACCTGCCCGGGTCAGGCGGGCAACATAGGCCGCATAGAAAAGACCAAGAGTGAAGGAAGGAAGTACCCAGTCTGCTGGACCATACCATCCAAGTGGTGGAAAGAGGCCGAGCTGTGTGGAGAAAATGTAAATCAGCAAGGGTCCAAGTACAAAGGTCGGTAAGCAGATCCCGGCCATAGACAAACTCATGGGCAGGTAATCCAACCAGGTATTTTTTCGCAGAGCGGCAATAATTCCAGCAGGTATTCCGATAAGCAAGGCGATCCCCAAAGACAATACGCCCAATGTAAGGGAAACTGGAAAGGCGGTAGCGATCAATTCGGAGACTTCCCAACCCGGATATTTAAATGAGGGTCCAAGGTCGCCACGCAAAAGGTTTTTTAAATAGAGCAGGTACTGATCAAATAATGGACGATCGAGCCCAAAATGACTTTCCAGCTTTACTTTAATCTCTTGAGGGATTGCCTTTTCTGCATCAAACGGACCACCCGGAGCAAATCGGGTCATAAAAAAGGTAAGAGTGGCAATCACCCAAAGAGTGGGGATGGCTTGCAGTACCCGAGAGAGAACAAATTTTTTCACGGAGCCTCCTCCTTTTGCAAGTAAACATATTTGTAAGGGTGGTGATCCAGTAGGGTGGGGTACCAACCGCGCACTGTGGGGTGTCGCAGAGTTAGATGAACATAAAAGTAGAGAGGCAGGACGGGGAAATCTTTTGCTAATAAATCTTCACATATCTGAAAGTTTTTCCAGCGTTCTTGCTCGGAATTTGATGTTTCCCCAAGTTTCAGCGCTTGGTCGTAGGATGCATTTGCCCAGCCGGTCATATTGAGCCCTTCGCCTGACCGCCACATATGGAGAAAAGTATGCGGATCAACATAATCTCCAATCCATCCTGCACGAGCCAATGAAAATTCACCTTTTGAAATAGTAGAGAGAAAAACCTTCCATTCCATATTGAATAATCGAATTTCCACTCCAAGGGCTTCATTCCACATGCCATGCAGGGCCTCGGCAACCTTCTTGTGCCCTTCTGATGTGTTGTAAGTTAATTCAATAGGAGGTAGTCGCTCCAATCCTTTTTCTGATAAATAAGAATCGAGCAAACGCCTGGCCTTTTTCGGGTCGTAAAGAAACTGTGGCTGTGGATAAAAACCACCTGTGCCAGGAGGTGTAAAGGTATTTGCGGGTGTCTGTCCGCCTTTTAGTACTTTTTCGACCAGCCGTTGCCGATCGATTGCCAGGCTAAAAGCTTGGCGAACCCGAAGATCGTCAAATGGGGGAGATTTCAAATTGAATCGATAAAAATAAGTGCCGAGATAGGGTTCGAAGTAAAGTTCTTCAGGATACTTTTCTTTCAAATAATCAATGCGATCCGCAGACACGCTCTGAGTTAAGTGTAGAAAGCCAGCCCGATAGGCCCGTTCCTCGGTATCAACTGATTCGATGGGGTAGAAACGAATGCCTTCGAGCCGGACGGATGAAGCATCCCAATAGTGTTTATTCTTTCCTGCCGCGATGACCGAATTAATTTGATGCTCGACCAATTGAAAGGGTCCATTGCCTACAAAGTTACCTGGCTTGGTCCATGGAGTCCCCATTTTTTCAAAGGCATCAAATTTTTCAAGGGTGGGGCGGTGGACCGGAAACCAGGAATAATGATTGAGCAATTCCAAGAAGTATGGAATCGGATGTTCCAAGGTAATTTTCAAAGTATAATTATCAATCGCTTCGGCTCCCACCTTGGCTTCCTCCCAAGTCTTTTTTCCTTCATGGTATAGTTTGGCGTTTTTTAGGGGATGAAGCATGGAAGCATACTGAGCACCAAGGTTCGGATTAAGAATGCGACGAAAGGAATAAACAAAATCATGAGCAGTTACGGGATCTCCATTGCTCCAGAGTGCATTATCCCGGAGATAAAAAAGGTAGGTTTTCCCTTCTTCCAATTTTTCCCATCTATGGGCGACACCTGGAACCGGTTTGAGTGTTTCCGGGTGCTCGCTTACCAAGCCCTCAAGCAAGGCAGATAGAATATTGTGAGCGGCCACACTTGTGGCCAAGTGAGGATCAAGGTGCTGTGGTTCCGCACCCAATCCAAAGTGTAGAATATTCTCGTCCAGTGCAGTCTCGACATTAGAGGGCCTGGAGCATCCCTGAAGGAACCATGCTACGCAAAGACATCCAACCCATGCAATTAAAGGGTGGAATTTATGGGATGTTAATTCTGTGCGCATAAAATATGTATCCGACAAATACGAGACAGGCGGTCAGGCTTGGCAAGCAAAAGGATGGATAAATGTTCAGGTTTTAGGTGTTTGTCTTTACTCCGATGAGAGATTCGAAGTATGAATTTCTTTTTCTGAATGCGCGATTACTTCATTCGTAGGTTGCTTTTGATTCCTCCCGTATTGGTAGGGATTAGCTTGATGGTATTTGCTTTGACACGGATGGCCCCCGGTGGACCGATCGAACAGGCGATGATGCAGATGCAACAAGTGAGTGAGGAAGGCGGGGGTGGACGCAGTCCTGGAACCGAGCAAGCTCTTTCAGCAGCACAGTTATTGCAGATGAAAAGGCTTTACGGATTTGATAAGCCTGTCTGGGAAGCGTATTTAATTTGGTTAGGTTTAAGGCCCAGAGAAATTGAATTTCGTGAGGTTCGATTTTCGGATAATGAAAAAAAGATTAGCGAACGGATCAGTTTGCCAAACTTTCATCTAGTTCGTTTGGATTGGAATGGGGATGGGTATGTGAGCCGGGAGGAAATCCCGGAACATCTCAAACGGGCAATACCTTTTAAAGAATTCGATCGCAATAAAGATGACCGGATTGACGGGTGGGAGGCGGATTCTCGCAGTGGATGGGTTGAAAGAGCTCGCGAAAGTGTAGATTTACTAAGAGGTGAGGGTGGTACCGTGGAGATCTTGAATCATTCCTCTCTTTTGGGAAATTGGCAGGTTCGAATGCGTGATGCAGAAACCAGTCAATTTGCGGTACCGATTGCCGAACTGTATCTGGAGAAGTATGCCGGTGTGTTTCAGGGAAACCTTGGGAAATCCATTCGGTTTGGAGAACCGGTGATCTCGGTTATCGCTGAACGCCTTCCTGTTTCAACCTATTTTGGAGTTCTTACTTTTTTATTGAGCTATTTTGTTTGTATACCCTTGGGTGTCTTTAAGGCATTAAGGCACAAAACTGGGTGGGACGATTTTTCCTCCGTAGTTGTATTTATTGGATATGCTGTTCCAGGTTATGCTTTGGGATCTTTGTTGCTGCTCTTCTTCTCTGTCAAACTCGACTGGTTACCCATGAGTGGGCTAACCTCGCCTGGTGCCGAGGCAATGAGTCCGTGGGAGCAAACCTTGGATTTGTTCGCTCATACGATTCAACCGCTGGCTTGTTATTTAATCGGCGGATTTGCATTTGTTACCATGTTGATGAAAAACCACCTGCTCGACCATCTTGCTGCCGATTATGTTAGGACAGCCATGGCTAAGGGGCTTTCTTTTTCCCAAGCTGTTCGAAGGCATGCCTTACGTAATTCGCTTGTTCCCATGGCCACCAATGTCGGCCACCAAGTGACTCTATTTGTAACGGGTTCTTTTCTGATTGAAACGATTTTTGATATCGATGGATTTGGGCTTCTGGGATTTAACGCGGTAATCGATCGGGACTATCCGGTGGTTATGGGAGTGCTTGGATTGTCCGCCTGCTTAATGTTGTTGGGTAATGTACTTGCAGATGCTCTCGTGGCGTGGGCGGATCCGCGAGTACGCTTTGAGGGGTGATGAGAATAACCCTCAACCCATTGACCCTGCGAAAGCTTCAACGCTTTCGCTCCCTGCGTCGTGGTTATTGGTCATTTATCCTTTTGCTTGGTGCTTTTTTACTTAGCTTGTGTGCTGAGTTGGTCGTAAATAAACGGGCTTTAATTGTATATTATGAGGGCGAATATTTTTTCCCTTCCTATGGTGCTCAAATTCCTGGAGACCAGTTTGGATTGGATTACAGTTACGAAACCAATTATCGAGAACTCAAACAGATTTTTCACCATCGATCGGAGGGCAACTGGCTTCTTTTACCACCCGTTCCCTATGATCCCTATGAAATGGACTATAGAGAAACTGATTCCACCGGTTTTTCACCTCCAAGTTTGGAAAGCCGGCACCTTTTGGGTACGGATAAGACTGAAAGAGATGTGCTTGCCCGTTTGGTCTACGGGTTCCGTATTACTTTTGCCTTTGCCCTGGGCTATCTTTTTTTAACTTATTTATTGGCTATTGTGGCTGGGTCTGTCCTTGGCTATTTTGGGGGTAAAATTGATATGTTCGGGTTGCGACTCGTTGAGGTTTGGTCGAATGTCCCCTTTCTTTACATGGTGATCATTCTTGTATCCGTGATGCCCGGATGGTGGGGACTTACTTGGCAGATATCTTCCCTGCTTTTGATCATGGTATTGTTTAGCTGGACCGGAATGACTTATTATGTTCGTTCCGCTGTGTACAAAGAAAAAGCCAAGGACTATGTCGCTGCTGCTCAGGTGATTGGAGCAGGGCCGGGGAGGATTATTCTGCGGCATCTCCTGCCTAATGTTATTTCCACCTTGGTTACTTTTGCTCCTTTTACTGTAGCTGCGGCGATATCCTCAATTACCGCATTAGATTTTCTTGGCTATGGCCTGCCAGCACCGACCCCTAGTTGGGGTGAATTGCTCAAGCAGGGGGTGAATAACCTCAGAATTGCCCCATGGATTGTTTCGTCCGCCGCCGGGGCACTTGTGCTCACCCTTACCTTGGTTACCTTCGTCGGAGAAGCGATCCGAGAAGCTTTTGACCCCAAAAAATTTTCCACTTACCAATGAACACCGCAAAAAAAATAAACCTACATCCTTTCACTCTCTTGGTCTTTTTCTTCCTTTCTCTATTTGCAGGCTGTGAAGACAATACCCTTAAAAAACCGGACTCAATAAACTCAGGAAGCCAACCCCAGGAAACGGCTCGAACTATGGGCGAAGCGGACCGTGAGTATATTCGGGAATTGGCTCGCGAATTTGCTCAGGAATTTAGAAAGGAGATCGGCTCTTCTGTCGGGGATGTAAATGCTGATCAACCAAACAAAGAAAAAACATTTACTGAATTTTCCGGGCTTTTAGATGAATCTGGAAACCCTCATCCTTTGCTGGCTCACTGTTCTGATGCGGTTCTGGATTTCTACTTGAAGCACAAAGAGGCATTTCAAATCTCTAGTATCAATCAATTACCCAAGGATTTGCAATGGGAGGATGGTTCAAAGGAAAATGAATTTTCTTCTCCTGACGCAAAGCGTGGAGGAACCTGGAAAACTTTCATGTCTGACTTTCCCAGAACCTTGCGAACCATTGGACCGGATGCCAATGGAGCTTTTCGTAGATATTTGCTCGATTATAACGGTGTGGGCCTCGTGATGACACATCCAAATTCTGATGGCTATTATCCTGGACTCGCCGAGCGGTGGGCTCTTGGGGAAGATGGCCGCACGGTTTATTTTCAATTGGATGGTGACGCGAGGTACAGCGATGGTCAGCCAGTGCGGGCGAGTGATTTTTTCTTCACCTTCTACTTCATGAGAAGCAAGCATCTGCAAGCCCCCTGGTACAATGATTTCTATGGAAAGGACAAATTTTTAAAGATTACGCTTTTTGACGAAAATACTCTTTCAATTACTTATCATTCTGCCAAACCTGACTTGGTTGAGCGCATTTCTATACGTTCTATACCCGAACACTTTTATGATGAACTGGGCGGTGATTATCTTAAAAAATACCAATGGGTTCAGGAACCAACAACTGGGCCCTATGTGGTTCGCAAAGAGGACATCAAAAAAGGGCATTCTGTAACTCTTACCCGTTTATCCAATTGGTGGGCTGATCAGAAAAAGTTTTATCGTAACCGATACAACCCCGACCGTATCATGGTCCAAGTCATTCGTGACCCAAGCAAAGCTTTTGAGGTATTTCTCAAGGGAGACCTCGATATGTTTAGTTTGTCCAAAACCGATTATTGGTATGAAAAATTGCCCAATGATCATGAATTAGTGAGTAAGGGATATTTGACCAAGGTTACCTTTTTTAATCAAGTCCCTCCTCCCTCCTACGCCCTGCGTATCAATTCTTCTAAACCACCATTTGATGATTTAAACATTCGAATTGGGTTTCAGCATGCAATGAATTTTGATCTTGTTCTCAAAAAAATATTTCGGGGAGATTTTGAAAGAATGCGAACGGTAGCAGATGGATATGGCAAGCGTTCACACCCGACTTTGCAGGCACGAAAATTTTCTGTTGATTTGGCGACAAAGTTTTTTGCCAAAGCGGGATACCGTGATCGTGGAAAAGATGGGATTTTGATCAATGATGCAGGCAAACGATTGTCAGTTGAATTGCTCACGGGCTATAAACATTTGGAAGATGTGCTGGTGGTCTTACGGGAGGAGGCCAAAAAAGCAGGGCTTGATTTGAAGCTTAAAATACTCGAGAGCACAGCCGCGTTTAAGACGGCATCAGAGAAAAATCATCAGGTTGTTTTTTCAGCATTTAGTTCCTTCGTTGAATTGTTTCCCCGTTTTTGGGAACCTTATCATTCAGATAATGCCTATTCACCGAGCGGGAAGGAGAAGTTTACTATAGATGGATCGTTACGGTCGGATATTGTAGTTAAAACAAGTACCAATAATTTTACCCAAACCGCTGTTCTCGAAATTGATCAATTAATCGATCAATACAGAATGGAGGATAGCTTAAAAGAAATTACCAGCTTGGCTCATCAATTGAGCAAATTGATTCATGACCATGCAGTCTATGTACCAGGTTGGAAAAAGCCTTGGTTACGAATGGGGCATTGGAATTGGGTGGCATTTCCCGAAGACTGGGGTCCTTCTGAAAGCAGAGACTATGCAGAATTTCAAGTTTTTTGGATCGACGAGGATAAGAGGTTATTAATTGATGACGCCAGAAAGAATGGCAGGAAATTAGATGCTCAATTTGGTGTAAGAGTTTATGAAAAGCACCGAATCAATTTTTAAGCATAAGGATTTTTGCTCCATGCGAACCACCGATTTTCAATGAGTCTGCTTGAAGTAAGAGGGCTGGAAGTTGCCTTTGAAAATGAAGAGGGAGACGACTTAGTCGTGGTCGATGGAGTGGATCTCTCTTTAAAGCCGGGACAGACGCTTGGGCTTGTGGGCGAATCGGGTTGCGGGAAGAGTGTAAGTGCACTTTCTCTGCTTCGCTTGCTTCCGCAACCCACCGGTAAAATTCTTAACGGTTCTATTTTGTGGAAGGGTAACGACTTGCTTACTATGTCCACCGATGAAATTCGGTCCATTCGTGGGAAAGAGATCGGAATGATTTTTCAGGAACCGATGAATGCACTAAATCCTGCTCATACGATCGGAAGGCAAGTGGATGAGGTGTTTCTTACCCATCAAGGTTTGGACAGGGAGCAAGCCCGAGTTCATACCTTGAATATGTTGCAAAAGGTGGGCATCCCTGAGCCAAGTATTCGAGCAAATGAATACCCCCATCAATTGTCTGGAGGTATGAGGCAACGGATCGTTATTGCCATTGCTTTAGCTTGCGAGCCCGATCTGATTATTGCCGACGAACCAACCACAGCCCTTGATGTCACCATTCAGGCACAAGTTCTTCAACTGATGTCTGAATTACAGGAACAGTCAGGTGCATCCCTTCTTCTAATTACTCACGATTTGGGCGTGGTTGCTCAGACTTGTGACGAAGTAGCTGTTATGTATGCAGGGAGAATTGTTGAGCAAGCCCCTATGCGTAGGCTTTTTGAATTTCCTCAACATGCCTACACCAAAGGTTTGCTCGCTTCGATACCCTCACTTAGCGGTCCCGTTCAAACCGAGCTTCCCGTCATTCAGGGAATGATTCCAGCATTGGCAGATTTAAACTCAGGCTGTCGCTTTGCTTCAAGAAGTCCTCATTTTCATGAGCAGGAGTGGTTGGAGGTGCGGGCTCCCTTTGTGGAGGTCCAAGAAAATCATTGGGTTGAGGATTGTCCTGCATGTGGACGCTTGAATAACTAAGTTTCAATTTGATGGAGGAAATACTTAAAATATCTCAATTAAAGGTTCACTTTCCTGTTAAAGGGGGAATTTGGATGCGTCCGGTGGCCACTTGTAAGGCAGTCGATGGTGTAAGCCTTGAACTAGCTAAGGGTGAGACTCTTGGGTTAGTCGGTGAATCGGGTTGTGGAAAATCTACTTTAGCCCGAACAGTGGTAGGATTAAATGTGCCAACAGCCGGAGAAATATTTTTAGACGGACAAAAACTGGGAGATTTTAGGGGTAAACTTGGCAAAGAAAATCGGAAGCGCGTACAAATGGTCTTCCAGGATCCAGCAGAATCGCTTAACGCTCGCCATACTGTCGGACAAATCCTCGAGGAGCCCTTGGTCATTCACCAAATTGGAGATCCATGCCGAAGAACCGCCCGGGTAAAGGAATTGTTAAACTTGGTGGGATTGCCGGAAAATGCAGGTTCTCGTTATCCTTTTGAATTTTCTGGCGGACAGCGCCAAAGGATTGGTATAGCCCGAGCCCTTGCTTTGAGTCCTGAAATTTTGGTTTTAGATGAACCTGTTTCTGCTCTTGATCTATCCATTCGTAGTCAAGTTCTTAACCTATTATTGGAGCTAAAAAATCGCCTTGGTTTGACCTGCCTATTTATTGCTCACGACCTCTCGGTGGTTCGACATCTTTCGGATCGAATCGCAGTGATGTACTTGGGCAAGGTTATCGAAATCGCATCTGCTGAAGAATTAATCAACAATCCACTGCATGCTTACACACGCTCATTGATTGACGCCATTCCCCAGCCGAACCCTCAAGTGCGCGGAAAATTTTCCGCCCTCTCTGGGGAAGTGCCTTCCCCGATTAATCCTCCCCCTGGTTGTGCTTTTGGGTATCGTGTGGGTTCACCATCCTATGCGAAAAGCATTGGTCAGTCTTTGGAATTGAAGGAATTCAGTCCTGGTCACTTTGTTCAGGAGTGTCCTTGTTGTATGATCTAGAAGAATATTCACCTTCTAGCTACTTTTTTTAATTTTCGTCATCGTTTACGAAGAAAATCATCCAAGAAAAGGCTTGCGGGTGTATTCGGGTCTGTCTTTTATCCGAAAAGTTACCCTATATTCCTTGATGTTTTTTAAGATCACTTTTTCTGCAATTTGCATAGTTTCATTGTCCTTTGGATTATTTCCTTTGAACGGGCAAAACCCCGCGGATATGCCCATGCGGCAAGTGATGAGCGAGGCTCAGCAATTAATTGGTGAGGGAGATTATGCCAGTGCAGCACCATATTTAGATCAGCTTGAAATTCGCTTTGCTGGTGAAGGTAATCCGGAAGTTGAAAAAATTCTCGAACAATTTGGATATGTCCGGGGTGTTGGATACCTTCAAAACTTTGGCAAAACTGGAGACATGTCTAACATGCAAAAGGCAGCGGATGCATTTGCAAAGTTTGTGGGGAAATACCCCGAAAATGAAAATGCAGTTGCCGCGATGCAGCAGCGCACTACTTGTTTGCGTGCTNTACAAAAATGGGATGAAGCCGCAGAAGTGATCGAAGAATTATTGGATGAGAATAAACCTTTTAAGAAAAAAATTCTTAGAAGGAGTGATTTAATGAATCTTTATTATGGTAGGGCTCAGTGTTACCACATTAAACAAAACTGGAGAAGTGGTGAAAAAGCTTTCGATGAGTTACTTAAATTTGCCGACCTTGCCAAGGATGAAGACAGAGCGGCTTACGCTGTTTCCTGCATGGTGGAAATGTTTGTTAAAGAGAAAAGGATAGACGAAGTATTTCCTCTACTTCCGAGGTTGTCAGCTGATACTCCTGCCCGCTTTGATCTTCGATTAAATGTGAACCTGATGCAGGGGGCTGAGGTTCTAAAGGAAAAGGACAGACAAGTAGAAGCATCTCTTCTTTTTGCCCTAACCATGACGACTGAAGAAATTGTGACCTTTTACACTGCAAGGGAAAAAGAAATTTCCTATGAAATAGATCAAATCCAATCATTTATTGACTCACAAGGTAGACGATTACCACCTAAGAGAGTTTCATCTCTCAAAAATAGAATCAATGAATTGGCGATGAAGGCAACAAGCGCTCGGAGTCATCTAAAACTAGCAAAGGACACTCCTTCCTTCACTACTGTTTTACGATGGAGAAAAGCGGATAACTTTCAGGCTTGTAAGAGGGAGTGGGAGTCGTTCTGGGCATTTTATTGGCTTTATAAGGACTTTCCTGATCACGAAATGGTGGAAAATTTCATTTATGCCGCCTTTGCATCTGCAAACACCGTAAAATTTCGCGAGAAATCAATTGAGCTGGGAGAAGAGTACTTGGCGAACAAGGAGTTATTGAAGTTCCGTGCCGATGTTACCTTTATTATGGCGAATGCTTACCGTAAGGAAGTGGTTTCACAAATGGAAATCGTGGAGGAATTACAAGCTTCCCTGGCTACCGTTGAAAAAGAGAAAGCGGCTGCCGCAAAAGCAAAAGCTGACGAATATCAAGCCCGATTTTTTGAACTTTGTGAGGACTTTTTAGAAGTCATGCCTGAGCACAAATATTCTCGTGAATTTATTGGTATGATGGGTGCTGAGTTTTTCAAACGCCAAGAATTTGACAAGTTGCTCAATAAATTTGCTGGTTTCGAAAATGGAACTTTTAATCCCTCCCTGGGATATGCAAACAAGAAAGAACTCCAAGGAACCGTAGCTATGGGCCGTATTAACTACATGAGTGGACTGGCTTTGCTAGCCAGTGGAAACTATGATGCTGCTAAACCTTTCCTCGGTGCAGTTGTCGGGGTCAGTATCAAAGGCCTACCTTTGGACGAAGCAGCGATTGAGGAAGAATGATCATGAGTTGGTTGACTACATACCCATCAAAGAAAAGCATTACTAATTTGTTGGCATCTAGAATCAGTTTTTTGCTTTCATTACCGCTCATTTTGGGAACAATTGGATGTGGGGGGGATGACCCTGTTACCACTGATGAGTCTGCAGAAAAAACACCTGCATCCGAAGTTGATTCTACTGACATTACCGATGGTAATTTGGATGAGGGCTTAGCCCCAGACCCTGTAGAACCTGACCCAGAAGAGTCTGAACCTCTCGAGGTTCCCGATCCGAATGGGGTATTTTTGCCGATGTATGATGAGAAGGACGGTAAGATGGAAATGGTCAAATTAAACGATCATCCAGTTTACTCGAACGGGGAAGGCTACTTTTTATGGACCAATGGTTCTCTGTGGAATATTACCACCAAGGTTGGTTCGGGAAGAACGGTTGCATCCGGCGGAGAAAACTTGGTTGATTCCTGGCCGAATGGAGCTCAAGCAAGATTTTCTCCGGATGAGGAGTATGCAAAACAGGCGATGTTCCGCTTGGCAGTTGCTTTCCAGGGATCTCAAGATAATGAAAATGCCATCCGTTTGTTTAGCCAGTTTGTAACTTTATTCCCAGAAGATAAACTTGTGGCAGAAGTTTACTTAAGCATGGGAGATCTTGCTACAAGTGGTTTAGGGCCCGACACCCAGCCAAGTATTAAGCAAATTCAACAAGCAAGAACTAGTTATTCCAATGTCCGGAAAAACACAGAACAAATTGGTTTAATTTCTGATTCTGTTGCCAATGAGGGTGGTCTATTGGAGAGGGTGGGCGAAAACCCCGAAGGCTTGGTCAACCATTTCCTGAGCTTCGATAAAGATTCAGATAAATGCGTTGGTAAGGGGGAGTATGATGCTTTGCGGGTAGATATGAAAGATTCCTTTGAGTTTTCATTGGCGGATCATGATTTTAACGGCGATTCAAAATTACAATTTGAAGAACTTTACGACGCCGCGACAACTTCCTGCTACAAGGAGATCGAATCTCTGTACACTGATTACATGGGGAACTATGGATCCCAAGAAGGGGCTCAAGTAGCCAAGGCCACCGAAAAAATTGGTTTTGCGAAAGAGAAATTAGGACAGCCTTCCGCCATGTTAAAATTGTACTTTGATGAAATTAAAAAGTTTGGCAATGATCCCGCAAACCTAGGTGTTGATGATCTCCTCAAAAAATACTGCGAAAAGTATCGTTATTATGAAGATCGATTTGGACAAACCCTAGAGGTTTTGGAAAAACTCCAAAATCCTTCAGAGCAAGTAACCTTCAGTTTTACTGATCGCAAAGGGGTCGAGCAGCAGGTCTCAGGTACTGTTCAGGAAATCATACTCGATCGCAGCAAAAGTTTGTCCATGCTCTCCTCTCAATACAATCAGATGGATCCGAAAATCTATGAGGATATCGTCAAATATCGAGGAGGTGTTTTCAATAACCCTAAGTATATCGAACAGTTTAAAGGTTATTTAAAAAAATATGAGGGATTACAGTCCCGTTTTCCTAANGATTTATCACCCTCCAAAGCTTTTGCTTCCATGTTACAAGTGGCAGAGTCCAATGGCCAAAAAAGCCTCGAACTCCGAATGAGGGCTAACCTTGACCGGGTTGGCTCTCGGGTTGGCTCGAACTACAATCCCCAGGCAAATGANTTCCCNGCGGCCAGCCCAAGTGTTTTGATTTGGATGGCCCAAAAGATGTTGGCACAGAACTCACTCAATGACGCCCTTGCCGCGATGGAAAGACTTTCTCAAGTCTATCCCAATGCTGAGGGTGAACTTTTGTTTTCAGCTAACTATATCATCGGCCAGGTTCACGACAAAAATAAGGATTTTGAAGAATCTGCTAATAGCTATGACATCGCGATTACCAATGCTCCTTGGCACCCCAACTCTAACAATGCCCGATTACGCAAAGGACATGCATTGTACGAAATTGCAAGATTAATAAAGACAGCGATAAGTTTCTTCTGGCTCAGGCTTCTTTTGGTGAAGCCAGAGATAGCGACGAAAGTACAATGGAGCTGAAAGGTGAATGCTCTTACATGATGGGGGAATGCCTCAAAGAGATGAGAGATTTTGAAGGGGCATCCCGACATTTTGATGACACTACCTCAAGGTATGCCTCATCAGGTAAGTGGGCCGAGAAAGCATTCGATCAAGCTATTAGTTGTTATGAAAGAATTGGTAATTCCAACCAAGTCAGCAGGCTGGAGAAGAGAAGAGATGATTGGCTAAGGAGGTACCAATGATAAAGACTTTTTGTACTAAGCGCTGGCTGCTTCTCGTTGCCATTTTCTGCTCAAGTACCGCTTTTGCAGCAGAAGACTATTTTAAAAAATATGGCGGTGGCGGTATTTCGGTAAAAGTACATTACCTAAAGTCAGCTGCTACTAAGCCAATGAAGCTTTTGGGCATAGACTCTGCCCGGGGCATTATTTATGCAGAGATGGAGGGTGCTGGTCGATTGGAACTAGAGTTACGTGGTCTGCAAAGACAGAATATCAAAAAATTTGAGTTCGACTGGTCAAGAAACGCGAAAACATACCTCAATTACTTGTCTAATGAGCAATACGACCCCCGTGTACTGACGGCATTAAGGCCAGAGATTTACAAAGTCATGCTCTTTCTTGATATGCCCTTTGAATACCTTGCCATTCATGATGATTGCTTAACCTATGTCAAAGGCCTGTTGGGTATGGAGCAATACAATGAGGCTTTTTATTTACTCTCTCGTTTAAATCTTTCTCGACTGGATGGTTATGGATATAGAGATTTTTCTGAAGCTGCTCTCGAGTTGTGTGGAAAAATGATTGTATCAAACCCTGATTCTGCTAAAGCATCCCGAGCTCTTTTACAGCGAATATCGATTCGGGATAACAGTGCAGATCATGCCTCTTACCTACGCTTGGCAGATTCGTTAAGGCAGCAAGGACTTTATACCGAGGCGATCAGTGAATACGCTAGACTTGGACCGATTGTAGCCAAGGACG
>JGI20158J14315_10001525_pt1 | contig 16807 bp, 16 predicted proteins | sample COG_08_FD_14315 | JGI IMG/M metagenome (IMG submission 14315)
GAGGAACACCAGTAGGAGGAACACCAGTAGGAGGAACACCAGGAACTGGAGGAACACCAGTAGGAGGAACACCTATAGGAGGAACACCAGTAGGAGGAACACCAGTAGGAGGAACACCAGTAGGAGGAACACCAGTAGGAGGAACACCAGTAGCTGGAGGAACACCAGTAGCTGGAGGAACACCAGTAGCTGGAGGAACACTATTTACAGAAATTAACAACCCATCTCCTGGTGTATTAGCAGGTTTTACAAATATTAATAATAGTGAAATAAATACAAATTTTACTTATTTGAGTGATATATATAGTGATTTTAAAAACTTTTTTGGTTATAAAGAGGGATTAACTAATAATGTATCATACAATGGAAATATAATATTTAGAGTAGATGCTTGTAATAATATTCTTGATTTAAATGGTAAAAAAATTAGACTTTATGTAAAAGATAATATAATTAATGAACAAATTATCAGAAATGGTGTTTTATTAAAAAGTGTATTAATTGATACAACAACACCAGCAACACCATCAGGACCATCTGATACTGGATCAACAAATACTGCAACTGGATGGCAGGGGAATATAGATTTAGGTGGTATGTTTCAGGGATTAAATAGTGGACAATTTCCACCAAATATGACACCTGAAATGTATGCTTATATGTTACAAGGAAGTATGGGATCAGGAAATCAAGGATATACTATGCCTTTTTATAATAGCTTTGAGTCAGCAATGAATAATCCATCAAATCCATTAGTAAATCCAACAAACGCAATGAATCCATTACAATATAATCAATCATTATTTGGACCAAATGTAACTCCAATGATGTCGCAAAATATGTGTAAAAATTCATCGGCAGATAAAAGTGAAAAAGTTAGAGAAGATGATAAATCTAAAGATAGCACTATAAATAGTTCGCTTGGTTCAAATAATGTATTAAATAGTACATTTGATAAATTAAATTCATCTGCAAATACAATGATGGCTCAAAATACAGGAGATGAAGGTAAAGGTGGATCAAGTGGAAATGGAAATCCTCCTCCGTGTCCTCCTTGTGCGAGATGTCCAGAATCCAACTATGAATGTAAAAAAGTTCCAGCATATGAACAAGGATATGAAAATACAGCATTACCAAGACCAGTATTAAGTGATTTTAGTACATTTGGTATGTAATTAATTATTTAAATTATACTAAATTATAATTTAAATAATTTTTTAAATATACTTTTTCTCAAATTTAAAGTTTTGTAAATAATTTACAATTTAACATTAAATTGTCATATTAAGTATTATTATATTTAAATACTTAAGCTCTTAAGAATTTTGTATGCCTCATCCTCCCCCTCTGTGTTTGTGCTTACGTCTTTTTGTTCTTTTAAATAAATTTAATAAATTTATTTTTTTTATAAGTTTATTATTTATATTCTTTAAATTTTTAATTGTCTTAAAAGCTGTTCTTTTTAAAATGTTTGTTCTTCTTTTTTTTCCGCGTCTAGTTCTGGTTCTTTTAACCATTATTTATATTATAACATAATAAAATAAATAATTCTAAAATTATAAAATACTTAAAAATTCAATTAAATTTATTTATGTTTTAAGCATTTTTTATCAATGTTAAATGTTTTACATTTTTTTTCTTGAGGAACAATATTAATAATACATTTAGATTTTTTACCATATAATGGTTCTGTACATCCTTTTTCTTTTTTGGATTTTGTTTTATTGAAATTTTCTTTATATTTAAATATTTTAGGATTTTCAATAACACATCTAGATCTAAATTGTTCATATCTATCTCTCACTTCACAATAAGTTAAATTAGATTTCTTTCCTAACATTTTATTAATCAATTCATGTAAATTATAAATATAACGCGAAAAACTATTTCTATTTTCAAAAATGCTATTAGTTAAAGGGAATTTTTTAAAATTATTTTTTAAATTAATACGACAATATTTGCATGGTAATGTATATTGTAAATTTAATAAAATTTGTTTATATTTTATCTTTTGTAAATTAGTAGGTTCATTTGGGTAATTGAAACTAATAACATGCAAATAATGCCATAACCCAGGTCCCCATACACTAGTTAACATACCATCACCGCTGCTATAATCTTTCTTATTAAATGTTTTTTTTTTACTATTATTTTTGTTATTTTTGTTACTTTTTTTGCTATTATTTTTCCTATTATTGGATAATTTATTTTTTAAAAATTTTATATCATATTTTTTAACTTTAATAGTTTTTTTCATTTTTTTCATAATATAAATTAAACTTATATTAAATAGAGAAAATAATAAATAAATATATTATGTAAATTATTTATTATTAATTTAGTATTAATATATTAATATATTAATAATATGTTTGATTTTAAATATACTATAGTAAATTTTTTTGAAGAATTAAAATTAAATTTAAGATTAGCACTAACAAACAAAAGCTTTATGTTTACAATAATAACTATTTTAATATTATTTATAATTTTGACATTTTATTTATATGGTAGTTTTATAAAACCAAACATACAAAAAACACATCAATTAAACAGAGAATTTATTGATACTTCGCAAGAATTTAATGAAAATGATGTATTAATGGTTCTTTTTAGAACGCAATGGTGTCCTCATTGTAAAACATCAGAAGTAGAATGGAATAAATTTAAAGACTATATTGATAAAACAAATAATGGCAATACCAAATACCAAGTTATACTTACACAAGTAGATTGTGATAAAAATCCAGTTTTAGCAGATAAATATAATATAGAAGGGTATCCTACTGTTAAACTTTTTTATAAAGATACAACTTATCATTATGATGCAAAAGTATTAAAGGACCAATTAATAGAATTTTTAGAATCGTCAATTGATTAATTTATATTTAAACTATTATCATTATCATTATCATTATCATTATCATTATCATTATCATTATCATTATCATTATCATTATTATCATTATCATTATTAGTATTATTAGTATTATTAGTATTATTAGTATCAATAACAATATCAATATAATTTTTATTAATGCTTATATTTTTATTTATTTTTTTTATATATTTTTTTGCTTGTTTTTCTCCTAAATTTATCAAATATTCTCGTTCTTTTGAATTAGTAAATACATGGGTCCAGTATTTTATATCAACATGGTGTACATTTAGACCAATATTTATTTTATTTTTTATTTTTATATTAGTATTATTATTATTATTTTCATTAACAAGTAATTTATTGAATATAATTTTTAATAAATAAATTAAGAAATTTATTAGATTAATATCTTCAGTTAATTCTTTAATATTAGTATTATTGGTTTTATAATTTTTATAAAATGGATTTTTTACATCAATTGGTTTATCTTTATCGTTTACTAATGTTAATATCTCTTTATTATTACATTTTTCAGTTTTTAAACATTCATAAAATGGTGTATTAACAAAAATACATCCATCTAAATAATAATTTTCTTTATAAAATATTGGTGTTATTAAAACAGGAATAGCACAAGTCATCGTTAATGCATCATTCAGTTTAATATCTGGAAAATCTTTATAATTTATATCTACTTTTTTAAAATCATTTACATTTGTAGTAAATAAATGTAAATCAATATTACTAAATTCAAATAATTCTTTTAGTGTTATATTTAAACTTAAATCTTTTGCCAATAAAAGTGGTTTAATAGCATCTAAAATTAAGTCACTATTTAACAAGCCTTTAGTATAAAAAATATTAATATAATCATATGATGTAAAATTTATTAAGTTTTCCCAAGGACGTTTAACAAAAAAATCATCAATCCATGACCATTCAAAATTTAATAAATATACTAAAGCAACAAATCCACCAATAGAAGTTGCATAAATTGATTGTATATTTTCATATTTAATAACATTTTCCAAACTTAGACGTTTTAATATACCATATTGAACTAATCCAACTGGTCCACCTCCGCTTAATACAATATGTTTAATATTATTATTATTATTCATTCAAAATATAAGTATTATTTATAATAATTTAATAAATAATATTTAATTAAATATTATTATGTTAATAATATTTTATTAAAATAATATATTATTAATAATGAGTAACGATTTTTTTTATAATTTTAATAATAAAGCCGATAATGAAGATGAAAGTTTAAAATTAAATATGGATGAATTATATAGTAAAAAACAACAGCAAGATTTAAATGTATTAGCAAATTATAATAAAATTTTAATACGAATACATAATAAAATAAAATATGTATCAAAACAATTAATAAATGATCAGTGTTGTTGGTATTTAGTGCCCGAAATGATGATAGGAATACCAAAATATGATCATAAAGATTGTACTGCATTTGTAATAGAGAAATTAAGAGCTAATGGTTTTATTGTGCGATATACACATCCGAATTTATTATTTATTGGTTGGAGACATTGGGTTCCTGCATATGTGCGTAATGAAATAAAAAAAAAGACAGGACAAGCAGTAGATGAATATGGTAATTTAATAATAAATAATAATGATTCTAATAATAATAATAATAATAATAATAATAATAATAATAGTAATAATAATAATGATTCTACTAATATAAATGATTTAATGTTTAATACTAAAAATAAAGCATCGTCATCTTCAAATAAAGAGAAAGCAAATGATTATAAAGATATTAAAACATATAAACCAAGTGGAAGCTTAATTTATAGTAATAATTTATTGAAAAAACTAGATATAAATGATTTATAAAAAATAAGTTATTAATTGAATTATTTTTTAATTAATATCTTGCTTTTCTGGTTTTTTTATTTTTTCCACCCAACATTTCTTTTTTTTCTGAGTCTTTTGATAATTCTCCACTTGGTTCTTTAATGTCTTCTTCAGTTGGTTCTCCCGTTGGTTCTCCCGTTGGTTCTCCCGTTGGTTCTCCCGTTGGTTCTTCGGTTGGTTCTCCTGTTGGTTCTTCGGTTGGTTCTCCTGTTGGTTCTTCGGTTGGTTCTCCTGTTGGTTCTCCTGTTTGTTCTTCGGTTGGTTCTCCTGTTTGTTCTTCGGTTGGTTCTCCTGTTTGTTCTTCGGTTGGTTCTCCTGTTTGTTCTTCGGTTGGTTCTCCTATTGGTTCTCCTATTGGTTCTTCAACTTGATTTTTAGGTGGTTTTTCTTCACCAATTGGTGATTTAACATCTTGTTGTATATCAAATTTCAAGGCATCTATTTTAATATATTCTTTTCCATTTTCTATGTAAAGATATTTTTCATACTCATAATCTAATAAAATTTTAACATTTTTACTTACATATTTTTTGATAATTTTAAAAATTTCAAATGTTTCATTATAAATATGATTAATTATTTTATCACATTTTTCAGATAAAGAATTTTGATAAGTAATAATAAAATTTTGTTTTGTATCAATTGTATCACTTGTATCTATTTTAATATATTTATGATTTAACAATGAAGATGTTTCTTTAAAATAATATTCTAATAATTGAATTATTTTTTTGTTTATAGTATAATATGTATTAATTTTTAAAAATGACAATAATTTAAAAGAATTATTTTCAATTTCAAAATCATACATATAATTTTCTAATAATAATAATTTAAAATTTGAATAATCATTGTTTTTTAAATACTTTGTATATTCATTTGTATTTAATTTTAATAAATTATTAGATTCTTTTAATAAATGATAATAGTTAATAACAGAAAAATTTTCTAAATTTTCATCTTTTTGAAAATGAAAACTTTTTAAAAATTCTATAATAATATTATTATTATTTATATTTTCATATTTTGTTACATCAGGTGTTTCTAATAGTAATTTTAAATTAATGTTAAATTCATTTATATAATCTTTAAATATACTATCATATATTGAACTTCCTCTAGAAAATAAATCATTTAAAAAACCACCACCAAATTGTGGATTATTATTAATATTATTATTTTTATTAAATAATATTTTTAATTTTTCTAGATTATTATTTTCATCAATAATTTTAATATTTTCTGAATTTATTAAATTTACAATTATCGTTAATGATTTGTAATTACTACAAAAATCTTTTATTTTTTCTGGACATTCATTATTAATATTATCATCAGTAAAAGATTGCGAATCAGAATCAGAATCAGAATCGGTATCGGGTTCGGAATCGAGTTTGGAATCGGTATCGGTATCGGTATCGGTATCGGGTTCGGGATTGACATCTGATTCAGATACTAATTCAGAATTTATATTTGTACTTGATGTTTCCTGTAATTGCAATTTTAATTCTAAATTTTCTTTTTTAAGATCTGTTATTTTTTTATGTAATTTTTCTTTTTCTTCTTCCATAATTTTATATTAATTATATTATGTAAATAAAATTAATATAAAATTATATTTTATTTATTTTAAATTGATAAAAATATTGTTTAATACGTTTAAAGATATAATTATAAATATTTAAAGCATACAATGGAATATGAAAATTATCAAACAATAAATGATAAAACAAGCACACAAAAAAATAAAAATAATAGTTCAAATAAAAATTTGAAAAATATATGGAATTTATTTGATGAAGAATATGATACTAATAATAAACAAGAAAAATTGGAATGTCTATATAGAAATACTTCTAAAAGTAATAATAATTTTGCAGAAACTATACAAAATGAATTTTGTAATTTATGTAAAAATCAATTATTTGTTGGAGATGATAATTTTCTAGTATGTCCAAATAAAAAATGTGGAATTATTTATAAAGATAATTTGGATCAAGGCGCTGAATGGAGATATTATGGTGCCGATGATAATACTAGTAGTGACCCGACAAGATGTGGAATGCCCATCAATCCATTGTTAAGAGAATCATCATATAGTTGTAAGATTTTATGTCCAGGCAAAACAAGTTATGAAATGCATAAAATTAAGCGCTATACGGATTGGCAATCAATGCCGTATAAAGAAAAATCGCGATATGATGAATTTCAATTTATTAATATTATGTCACAAAATGCGGGAATACCAAAAATGATAGTAGATGATGCTATGCGATATCATAAAAAAATATCTGAAACAAAAACATTTCGAGGGCTTAATCGTGATGGTATTATTGCTGCATCTATTTATATTTCATGTAGGGTGAATAATTTTCCAAGAACGGCAAAAGAAATTGCAGATATATTTAATTTAGATAATACAAGTGCTACTAAAGGATGTAAAAATGCGTTGACTATTATAAATGAAATAGATAGAGAAAACGTGAATGATGATATTATTAAATTAAATAAAACAACTCCTTTATCATTTATAGAGCGATATTGTAGTAAATTAAATATTAACAATGAACTGACAAAGTTATGTAAATTTATTGCAACAAAAATAGAGAAAAATAATTTAATTCCAGAAAATACACCTCATTCTATATCTGCTGGAATTATTTATTTTGTCTCACAATATTGTAATTTAAATATTTCTAAATCTACTATTAATAATATTAGTAAAATAAGTGAAGTGACAATTAATAAATGTTTTAAAAAATTGGAAATTCATAAAGCGGTATTAATTCCTGAAGTTATACTAAAAAAATATGGTTAAAAAATAAAAAAATAATTATTTTAAAAATTATATTAGTATAATATACTAGTATAATTTTTTTATGAGTGTCCCTAAAATTGTTTTTATTGTACCTTATAGAAATAGACAAAGTGAAAAAAATAATTTTTCTAATGTTATGAATGATTTATTAGAAGATTATGATAAAAATGATTATGAAATTTATTATAGTTGTCAAAAAGACTACGATGGGCGACCATTTAATAGGGGTGCAATAAAAAACATAGGGTTTTTAACAATTAAAAAAAAATATCCAAATGATTATAAAAATATAACATTTGTTTTTAATGATGTAGATACTTATCCAACTAAAAAAAATATGTTACCTTTTGAAACAGAAAAAAATATTATAAAACATTTTTACGGGTTTACATATGCATTGGGAGGGATATTTTCAATAAAAGGTGAAGATTTTGAAAAACTTAATGGTTTTCCAAACAATTGGGGATGGGGATTTGAAGATAATGAATTAAATAGACGTGCAAATGAAAAAAATATAACTATTGACAGGTCAGTATTTTTTCCAATAAAAAGTAAAGAAATTATACAATTAGTTGATAATCCTTTAAGAATGATAAGTAATAAAGAACCTGCTAATTATGTTAAACACAAAATGAATGATGATTTAAATACTATAAATAATTTGAATTATAATATAGAATCAAATATTATAGAAGCTAAAAATTTTGTTAATCAATATAATATTAATGTAGAATCATTTAATACTTTAATACCACATAATTCTGGTTTATTTTATAGTCAAAATGTGTCAGAAAATAGTAAAATAAATTCAAATAAATTCAAACGAATAGTAAATAATAGATTTAGAATGGCTGTAAATATGGGGAGATAAATAAAAATAAAAAATAAAAAATATAAAATAAAAAATAAAAAATATTTTATATTTTATATTTTATATTTTATATTTTATATTTTATAAGGAATGATGAGTTTGTAAAATTTTACCAATATCAAAGTTTGGGGCTTCTAAAAAAAATTGAATATAAAAAAAACAATATATCAAACAACAAACAACAAACAAAAATGTCAATGGCTATTGAGCTTGTTACTTCACACATTGAGGTTATTGAGAAGCAGATGGCTATGCTAGTTGATGACAAAGAGACTGACACAAAACCCAAGAAAGAAAAGTTATACCAAAAAGATAAACTCTCAACTCAAGAGGTGATTACGCGTCTTTCTAATGTTACATGGAATATGATACCACCTCCAAGCAAAAACAAAGGAAGCCGAGGACAAATGCTTGAACTTGCCCTTGGAATTCCAAACAGCTCTGCTTTAACTGATTTGAGCGATGGAGAGGTTAAAACGTATACTATCGGAGAGACTATTTGTATAACACAGCTTAATCATTGTTTACATGAAATTATTAAACAAATTATACCATTTGAAGAAAGCAAGTTAGGTATAAAATTACAACAAATACTCTATATAGCTTTTAATAAAAATGGCACATATAAAGGTTCTACTTTACTTAACAAAGATATTCATCCTCTTCATTTTGAACATTTAGTCGAAGACTATAACCATATATGCATTGCGATTAGAAATATATACATTAACAAAGGTGAACTTTATACCATCACTGGACCAAATGAGTTATTGCAGATTAGAACGAAAGCATCTAAAAATAAAAATACAGGGAATTATACCCCTCTTGTATATGAAAAACACATTCTTAAAAATAAATATATGGCATTTTATTTGCGCAGTGATTTTGGGAAAAAACTTTTTAATAATTAACTCAAATAATTAATTATTAATTAGAACTTCAATTGTTGTTGACTCCGGGTTTTTAGAATTTATTGCCCTCCTTGCAGTAATATCTTCACAATTATAGTCCTTGAATTTTTCTAACACTAAATCTACTCTTGAATTACTCATTAAGAACTTTACATTTTTTTTATCTAATTTTAATATCTCATCAAATAAACAATTATGCATATTTAAATCAAAACCATCTGCAACATATCCTACAAATGATTTATTTGTTTCAGGAGCATAAGGTGGGTCTAAATATACAAAATCACCTTCTTTTATTTTTTTTATTGATTCTTTAAAATCATTATGAATAAATTCAACATTTTTTATTAATTCATTTACATTATCTAATTCTTTCCTAGTAATTATTGTTGGTGTTTTTTTATAATGACCATATGGAACATTGTATCCGTTTGGTCCTTCGCGATACATACCTCGAAAACAAGTTTTATTAATAAACATAAATAATGCCGAACATTCAATACTATCTTTACTTATAGTATTATATTTAATTCTTAACCAATAGTAATAACTTTCTTTAGATGTTTTTGCTTCATTAATTGATGCTGGTTTTCTATTTATAATAGTACCATCAATACTATCATATTCTTTTATATATTTATCAATACATTCATATAATTCATCTTTATTGCTTTGAATATGTTTATAAACATTAATTAAATTTTGATTTATATCATATGCATAAATTTTATTTTTAATAGTTATTTTATTTTCTTTTTGCAATGATAATACTAATAATAATACACTTCCACCGCCTAAAAATAGTTCGTGATAATTATTTATTTCTTTTGGAATTTTTAAAATAATGGTTTGAAGTAATTGTGTTTTACCTCCAACCCACTTTAAAAATGGCTTTTGTGTATTCATTCTTTTGAAATTATATATAATTTATATATAATTTTAAATCAATTTTATATTTAGTCTTAAATATATCTTTAAATTTATAATAAACATATTTTTATTTATATTTTCTATTCAACACTTACTATTTTAGCTAAATTCTTCGGTTTATCAGGATTTATATTTTTTGCTATTGAGATTTCGTAAGCTAATTTTTGTAAAGCTATAGCAAAAATAATTTCATTATAAAAATCTAATTTATAAACCATAATATAATCATTAATATTCAATTTTAATTCTCTTATTACATCATTAGAATTTGTAATTATAATTATATTGGTGTTTCGTCCTTTTAATTCATAATATGTAGATTTTAAATTTTGATAATTTGCTTGATCATTATAATCAATCAATAAAAATGTGCAATTTGTTTTATCTAATAATGCAAATGGTCCATGTTTTAATGCACCCGCACTGAATCCTTCACAATGAATATAAGTTACTTCTTTAATTTTTAATGAACCTTCACAAGCAATTGGATATAATTTATTTTTACCTAATATAAAAATATTTTCTATATTATTTTTAATTATAAAATCTTTAGTTCCTTCAATTGCTTCTGTAAAATTAACATCATAAAACATATTATAAACAGTGTTTGATAAATAACGTAAATTATTTATTTTTTCAATATTATTCAAATAATTATTAGAAAACCACATTTGAATTAATGATAAAACTAATACCATAGATGTAAATGATTTAGTTGATGCAACTGAAATTTCTGGTCCTGCATTTAAATAAACACCACACATAACTTCTCTTGCAATTAACGAATCTACTTTATTTATTATACCAAGAGTTATACTTCCATGTGCTTTGCATAATTTTAAACAATTATAAACATCTGATGTCTCTCCTGATTGGCTTAAAAATATTGTTAAAATTTTTGCTTTATTTTCTATATTTGGCAAATCATTGCTGGTAAATTCACATGCATTTATTGTTTTAACACTAATAAATTTATTAGTTGATTTAAAATATTCTTCTCCAATTAATCCGGCATTATAACTTGTACCACACCCAATTAATACTATATGTTCTATATAATTTATAATTTGTGATAATTGGTCAAGTCCCCCCAATTTAATAGTTCCTTCACTTATACGTCCTCCATTATTATATGCCTTTAAAATTGTTTCTGGTTGTTCCATTATTTCTTTGTTTAACCAATGGCTATATGGAGCACAAGAAGTAATAATTTCATTATTATCAACTTGTTTTATTGTAATATTAAAATCATTATATTTATTTTTTATAAATTCATAATTATTTTCAATATTTATTTTTAAAATATTATTGTCATTTAATACAAGATAATCATATATTAATCCATTGAATCCAGTGGTTTCTGAAGTGCAAATTATATAATTATCATTTGCACCTATTAATAATGGAGAACCTTTGCGTGTTACATAAAAATTGTTATTATCAGTAGTATCAATAATAATTAACGCATAAGTTCCTTCTAATTCATTTACAGTATTTTTAATAGCATCTTGTATATTATTTTCTTTTTTTAGTAAATAATATTCTATTAAATTTGCAATTACTTCACTATCTGTTTCACTATAAAATATATAACCTTCGTTTATTAGATTATTTTTTAAAAGATCAAAATTATTAATAATACCATTATGAACCAATATAATTTTACCATTTTCGGAATAATGTGGATGCGAGTTTAAATCAGTTTTTCCACCATGAGTTGCCCAACGCGTATGACCCAATCCAATATATGATTGTATATTTTTATTTGTAAATTTTTCTTTTAAAATATCAAAACAATCGCTATTTTGTGTTGAAGCATTTTTTTCTATTTTAAAAGTTTGATTATTAATATCATAATAACAAATACCCATAGAATCGTATCCGCGATTTTGTATTAATTCTAAACTATTTAGTAAATCTTTTATTATATTTTTTTTATTTTTTGATATTATAAAACTAATTCCACACATTTTTTTCAATAATATATTAGTTAATGTATAAATTTTAAATATATTTATATATTAAGTTTAAATTTAATATAATGGCAACAGTAGAAAAAAAACCCCATACTGTTGCAAAATTTTACAGAGGAGAGTTATTTGATTTAACAATTACATCTGCAAACAATAAATTTGGTAAAGAAAAAATTGATCATAGTTTGGATAATGGTATAAATTTTAAAATTGATTATTTTATAAAAGAATTGGGAAAAATGACAACTGGTAAACAAGATGATAAAAGTAAAAAACGTAAAATAAGAAAAGAATTTTTAGACAATTGTAAATTGTCTAAATTTCCTTTTTTTATAGAATTGTTTGATTTATTAATAAATTATTTAAATGGTGGACAAACATTAACTATGAAAAATGAATACAATAACCAATCTTTAATTGTTGTATTAATGGGAGGAAATATTATTAACATTTATTTCAATATAATATATTATTCAATAGAAACAGAAAATATAACGTTAATTTGTAACATATTTGATACTATACCTGGTTTATCACACTTTATACGCGGAATTTTACATCAATTTAATCAATGGTTGCAACAAGATGAAAATAAAAATTTTGTAAATTTTATGAAAACCAATAAAAAAGATTATTTTAATAATTATAGCGATTTAGATTTTGCATTATTACCTAATAATTTAGATATAATGGAAGTAGATGGTGGTGGTTCTAGAGAAAAAAGAAAAAGAACACCAACTGATAAATATGTCCCAACTGATGCATCTAAACCAAAAAAAGCAAAATCAGCAACAAAAACAAAAGCAAAATCAGCAAAAGCAAAATCAGCAAAAGCAAAATCAGAAAAAGCAAAATCAGCAAAAGCAAAATCAGGAAAAGCAAAATCAGCCGAAGCAAAAATTCCAAATCAAAATATAGAAGAACTGGAGTCTGCAAATGGATTTTTATTATATAGAATAAAAAGTAATTTTTCTATTTTAGATGAAAATGTTGATTCTGCTTCTGCTCAAAGAATAACATTTTTCAAAGATGTTAAAAAAGAAAATGATACGATTAATGGCTCATATACATCAAAACAAATTGATTGTGTTACAAGTGATATGAGAAAATTTGGTATATTATTTAGATCAGAATTAATTGCTCATTTAGCACAAAAAGATTGGGCCACTAAAGAAGGAGTATCAGACAAGTGTAAATCTTTTATAGAAAATTTATTAGCAAAAAAAGAGAGAATAAGATTATGTACAAATAAAAATACCGAAATAATATGCAATAATCATAATATAGACGAAGCAGATGATTTAAATAAATTAAAAAATTTAATAACTTATATACGTAAAATAACAACAACAATAAATATTCATTTAACTAAAAAAGGAATAATCAGCGAAGTCTATAACATTTTTGATAATTTACATACAATTATGAATCCTAAAAATAATTTAGTAAATATTTGTAATTCTATTGTAAAAGAATTTTATGAATTAGACGCCACAGAAGATGTTATAAATAATATTAATGGGTTTTATGAAAATGCTAATGCGGTGTCAAATGATTTTAGTATTAGTACTTTTAATATAAAAAAATATCCATTTATAGAAGGTAATATAAATCATTTACAAAGATTATTATCACCTAAGGTAAAATCTGGTATAATTTTAACTGTAAATTTAATTTCTGGTAATAAGAATGATAAAGTTATTTATTCTGAATATGAAAATGAAAATGAATATTTTGATGATTTAGAAGAAAAATTTATTTATGATCAAAAAAGAGAGGCTTTTAAAGAAGCAATTAGAGAAAGCAATGCTGTATTGAAAAAGGCAGAAGGAAAAAAAAGAAAAAATATAAAAAAAATAGATGCTTTAACTAGAAAATGTAAAAATAAAAAATATAGAAAAAAACATACAAAAAAATGCAGAAATTTTTTTAAAAGTTAGAGAGAACAATACAATCTAAAATAAAAAACAATTTAAAGATTAATATATAATTTAAATGAATGCAAATTTTTTATTTAATGACTTAACTTTATTCCATATATTATTATTAAAGAACCCAATAATTTTTTAATACTAATATATTCCTTATAAATAATATTATCAAATATTAATGTCAATAAAATACCAACACCACACCATATATTATATGCACTACTTAAAGAAAACTTTGTTAATGATTTCGGAAACATATAAAAACTTAAACCATAACCAGCATAAACAGGTATAAACCAAAGTCTATTATTTAATGTTTTTTTTATCATAATTGTTGAACACGTTTCTAATATTATTGAAGTTAATAATATTAAATCTGGCTTTACCGGATTATAAATCATAACTGGATAATTTTGAGAGATTATTGGATAATTTTGAGAGATTATTGGATAATTTTGAGAGATTATTGGATTTGGATTAAACATTATTTATATATTTTGTGTTAACTTTTTAATTCATTTTAAAATTGATTAAAAAGTTCATACAAAATATATTTTTATATCCAGTTCTAAATATAAATTGAAAAGTCATTTAAAATATGCCTTCAAGATTTGATTTGCTTCCCGATGAAATTATTGAAAAAATTGTTGTTATGGCTCATAACATTTTAATAAAAAATGTTGTTAAAGAAATTTACATAAAAGATAAAGCAAAAGATTTTTCTGAACAACATAAATCTGCTAATAATGGTATAATCTTTCGTAATATTTTACGTGTAAAAGATAATAGATTTTTATTACAAAATGTCACATACTATATTATGCGTGAAAATAATTGGTTTAAATTTGATAAAAAAACAAACACAGGATTAGTAAATTATTGGTTAAATAATATTACATTATGTAAGTATATTTTTACAAAAGAACATATGTTATCTATATTTAATTTTGCAAGTGATATAGCTGAATATGTTAAAAGAATTATTTATAAAAAAACAAAAAACAAAAAAATTCCACTTAAACAATTTCATACTATTTATCTTAAAAAAATTGGATATAATGGAAAATATTTGAATACTTGGAAAAAAGCATTTGAACAATTATGGACTATTTAATAAATTATCAATCATGTCCTATTTGTATTTCATCATTATTCGGTAATAATTCATTATTTTTTAAGAATTTTTTTTCATTTAATAACATATATATTGTAACACTTGTAACTATTTGTTCTACTAACACAGAAAATAAAGCAATATCTATTTGTGTTACATTTATTAATACATTAAAAATATCTCTAATATTACTAACAAAATACATAGCATTTGAATAAAAATATAATTGAGATTTACTAAATTCCCTTATTTCAGTTTTATCCGGATTATAAACATTAAATCCTAACACAGGGTCTCCTAACTCCTGAACAATTACTCTTATTAAATCGTTGAAAAATATTAATGTCAATAAACTTATATATTTTTCATTAGTATCAATTGATACACTAATAAAAATAAAATCATCATTTGGTCCAATACGAAAATATGTTGAATTTGTTGCAAAATTTGTTATATAAAATCCTATAAATATTACCAACAATGTATTAAGAGTTAAGCATATTCTAATTTTATTTAATTGTTTCATTAAATAAAATTAATATTTACTTTCTAAATAATTTTTCATAAAATGGTAAATTTGTTAAAAATGAAAATTCTCCTTGATTCTTTACCCACTCTCCACCATCTATTTTCACAATTGTTCCGTTTATATAATCCGCTTTTTTTGAAGTTAAAAACATAGCTAAATCTGCTATCTCTCGTGGTTCGCACATACGTTGGCTAGGATTTACATAATTATTATATTTCTTAAAAATACTAAATGGATCTAATTTTGACGCACCACCACTATCTGCTATTGGTCCTGGTGCTATTCCTACAAAACGCATTCCATATTTTGACCATTCTACTGTTAAACCTTTCATTATATTATCAACACCTGCTTTTGCGGCTGCACTTGGAATAACTAAAGCAGATGAATTTTCTGAATAAGTTGTTGAAATATTTAAAAATACTGCTTCTCTCTTCTTTTGTATAAAAGTTTTTCCAAAAATATGATAAATATTAAATGCACCATTTAATACTATACTATTTATACGTTCCCAACCATTTGGAGTTAGATTTTCAAATGGGCATAAGAAATTACCTGCTGCATTATTTATAATAATATCTGGTAATAATTGTTCTCTCAAAAGATTATTTTTTATTTTTAAAATTTCATAATAATTTGATACATCTACACTATATCCTATATTTTCAATATTATTAATTTTATTTAATGTTTTATTTAAATTATCTATTTTTTCTACATTTCGTGAGAGATTGATTATTTGACCTTTCTCTCGTGCGTATGCTAGAGCAATTGCTTTTCCAAGTCCAGAAGAAGCACCAGTTATTAATATTTTTTTATTTGCATACATAGTTTAAATAATATAATTTTTTTATTATTATATTATTTTTTTGAGAGAATACATATATAATTATACACCAAGATATTCACACTCAAACATAGCATTTGTTACGTCTGTTGCTGGTGAAGCAGTAAAT
>JGI20158J14315_10001530_pt1 | contig 16798 bp, 23 predicted proteins | sample COG_08_FD_14315 | JGI IMG/M metagenome (IMG submission 14315)
TAGTGAAAAAAATAGAGACAAATATCTTTTTAGATTTATGGGTTTATTTTCTTCTGTAATTGGAAGAGAATCAAATTATAGAGGAAAAAAATTTTATTAATGACCAGGAAAATCTATTAAATTTTCAACTTTATAATTTTTTTTTATTAAAAAGTTTGAACCCTCTAAGTCAAATAAGTTGATGACAAAAATAAAAGCCACAACATTACCTCCTGACATTTCAACAAGTTTTGCTGCAGCTTTTGCTGTTCCTCCCGTTGCTATAAGATCATCAATAATTAAAACAGAATCATTTTTTTTTATAGAGTCTTTATGAACCTCAATAGTGGCTGTTCCATATTCCAATTTAAAATCAACAGAATAAGTTTCGGCTGGCAGCTTATTTTTTTTTCTTAACATGATAAAAGGTTTTTTAAGTAAATAAGAAACTGCTGAAGCAAAAACAAAACCTCTAGACTCTATTGCTGCAATTTTATCTATTTTAAATTTTTTTGATCTATCAATTATTTGGTTAATAGTCTCCTCAAAGGCTTTTTCATTTTTAATTAGAGTTGTTATGTCTCTAAACAAAATTCCTTTTTTAGGATAATCTGGAATTGATCTAATATAATCTTTTAAATTCATAATAATAATATATTTATCTATTTAATAAAAAAAATCTATGGACAAATTATTTATTGCAGCGATTAAAGAAGAAACCATTGATATGGATTTTTTTAAACATGTTGGGGTAGGAAAAATTAATGCCACTTACAATACATTAAAGCTAATACAATTATATAGGCCAAAAATTGTTATTAATTATGGTACAGCAGGTGCTATAAATAAAAATTTACAAGGTATTATTGAATGCACAAAGTTTTATCAAAGAGATATGGATGTTAGAGGTTTAGATTTTGAAATAGGTGAGACGCCATTTGATAAAATCAAAGAAATTATAACCTCTGATAAAGGTTTTTCATGTGGTTCAGGAGACAATTTTGTAAATAAAAAAGTTGAAATGAACATAGATGCCGTAGATATGGAGGCTTATGCAATTGCAAAAGTTTGTAAACTTGAAAAAATTGAGTTTAGATGTTTTAAATACATTTCTGACAATGCTGATAAAAATGCAAATAATGATTGGAATAAAAACCTAAAAGAAGGTGCCAAAATATTTGCTAGAAATATTTTAAAAACTTTATAGTTTGTTGTTTGAAGCAGATATAAAAATTAGTATGTTATGATAATATATGATTAAAAATGTTTTAATATTCTTGTTTATAATTCTTGCCATGGTTGTTATTTTGAACTTTAATGATTATAACCTAAAAAGAGCTATAGATGCCTGCGTTGCTGGAAGTCAAAAACTATCAAAAACTGTAAATATAGAAGAACAAAAAAAATTTTGTGAAGAAAAAATTAGATCTTCAAAAAAAGATTAATTGTTGAAAATTTTCATTACATATATATAAAATATTTTTGTTTAAATTTTTAAAAAATTATAAAAAAAATATTTTTTATGACTAAAGTAGGAGAACATATAACCCTAGATATCATTGGGACATCAAAAGAATATGATCCATCTTTATTCGAAAAAGTAATTCATGATATCGCCAAAGCTGCAAAAGTAACAATATTAAATATTTCTAAATATAAGTTTGAACCCCAGGGGTTTACTATCTTGGCTTTACTAGCTGAAAGTCATATTAGTTTTCATACCTTTCCAGAAAAAGGTATTATTAGTTTTGATTTTTTTACCTGTGGAAAAATCAGTCCAACTATAGCTATCAATATAATTAAAAAAGAATTCAAACATAAAAGAATAGTTAAAAAAGAATTTAATAGGGACACTAAATCTTTATATCACGATATATACAGTTCCCCAGGATTACAGAAATCCTATGTCGTAAATGATGTTTTGGAGGACTTTAAATCTAAAGTAGGTCAACATATAGAAATTTTAGAGCTAGAACAATTTGGTAAATCTTTATTTATAGATGGAGAAATACAAGTAGCTACTTCAGATGAACATTTGTATAGTTCAACCTTTGTTGGTGCTGGTTTAAATTTAAATAAAGACAATGAAAGAGCCGCTATAATTGGTGGTGGTGATGGTGGTATTGCTAGAGAATGTATTTCTAAAGATTTTAATTTTGTTGATTGGTATGAACTTGATCCTGAAGTTGTAGATATTTGCAATAAACATTTAGGAGATATAGGAAAGAAAGTTACTGAGAAAAATTCTGTTAAATGTGTATGGGGAGATGCGTTCGAAAGTATAAAATCTGTGAAAGAAGATACATATGATCATATATTTGTGGATCTTAATGATGATCGGTTTTGCATAGACCTTGCTGCTAAAAATATGGACTCTATGATTAGAATTTTAAAACCAAAAGGAGTAATTACTGCCCAGGTCGGTAGCCAAGACAAAAAACCTCTTCAAGTTGAAAATTGGCTAAATGTATTTAACCATCACTTTGGAAACACTAATTTATCTAGAGTTTACATACCAAGTTTTGATTGTTCTTGGAATTTTTCTTCATCAATAAATCACTAATTTTTTCTTTTTTAATTCTTTAATTTGTGAAATACTTATTACAAATTATTAAAGGAGAACATAATGAATATACTTAAAAAGACTATCTTTTCAGTTCTAGCTTCACTGTTAATTGTTGGAAATGTTTATGCAACCGACAAAATTAGAATTGGAACTGAAGGGGCTTATCCGCCATGGAACTCAAAAGATGCTTCAGGTAAATTAATTGGATTTGAAGTTGAATTAGCATGGACACTATGTAGATACATGGGTAAACAATGCGAAATAGTTGAACAAGATTGGGATGGAATGATTCCAGCTCTGATAATGAGAAAGTTTGATGCGATTATGGCAGGTATGTCTATTACTGCTGAAAGACAAAAAGCAATTAGTTTTTCACAAGGATATGCAGATGAAGTTGCATCTCTTGCAGTTATGAAAGGTTCAGATTTAGAGGGAATGAAAACACCTGCAGGTATTGGTTTATCAAGTCCAAATAGTGATGCTAAAAAAGCTTTAAAAACTATTAAAGCAGCTTTAGCGGGTAAAACTGTTTGTACACAAACAGGTACTATTCATCAAAACTTTTTAGAGTCAGGCGATGTAGGAAAGGTAAATTTAAGAACTTACAAAACTCAAGATGAAGTAAACTTAGATTTAACATCTGGAAGATGTGATGTTGCATTAGCTGCAGCAGTTGCTTTTTCTGATTATGCTGAAAAATCAGGTAAACCAGTAGTCCTTGTTGGACCAACTTTTTCTGGTGGTGCATTTGGTAATGGTGTTGGAGTTGGTATTAGACAAGATGATACTGAACTTCTAAAATCTTTTAACACTGCTATCAATAAAGCTAGAAAAAATGGAGACATTAGTAGAATTGCTACTAAATGGTTCGGTTTCGACGCTTCTATGTAATAAATTTTAGATTTGGCGACTATAATGTATAGTCGCCAATCTTTATGGAACTTCTAGCATTTGGAAAAACTGGTTGGGGAGATGAGTTATTTTATGCAACTCTGATGACTATAGCTGTATCAATTACAGCACTGTTAATAGGTTTTTTATTTTCATTAATTTTTACACCACTTAAGTTATCAAATAATAAATTTTTCAATTTAATAGCAAACTCTTACACTACAGTTATCAGGGGTGTACCTGAATTATTGGTTATTTATCTTTTCTTTTTTGGGGGAAGTGGAGCAATAATGTACGTTGCTTCAATATTTGGCTACTTAGAATATATAGAAATAAATGCGTTTATCACGGGATCTTTTGCAATTGGTATAATTTCAGGAGCATATTCAACAGAGGTATTTAGAGGAGCAATCCAATCAATTGATAAGGGTCAATTTGAGGCTGCAAAAGTTTTAGGAATTAAAAGAAATGTTCAATTTTTTAAAATAATTATGCCACAAATGTTAAGATTGGCTATTCCAAATTTAAGTAACGTTTGGCAAATAACACTCAAAGACACTTCTTTAATATCTGTAACTGGGTTGGTTGAAATAATGAGACAATCTTATATTGCAGCAGGGTCAACAAGAGATCCTTTATTATTTTATTCTGTTGCTGCATTAATCTATTTAATGCTGACTTTTTTGAGCATGAAATTAATCAATAGACTTGAAATAAAATATAGTAGGGGATTTTAATGGATTTTACCTTAATGATCACAAGTTTACCAAAGTTATTAGGTGCGGCAGTAGTAACTTTGAAGTTATTATCGCTGTCATTATTTTTTGGATTGTTTATTGGTCTTTTATTTGCAATTTTAAGATTAAATAAAAATCCTTTTATAAAAAATTTTGCTTATGGATATTCATATATATTTAGAGGAACTCCTCTATTGGTTCAAATTTTTATAATTTACTTTGGTTTAGGGCAAATAGAATATTTCAGATCAACTTTTCTATGGGTAGTTTTCAAAGAACCATACTGGTGTGCGATTATTGCATTTGCTTTAAATACAGGCGCTTATACATCTGAGATACTAAGATCGGCTTTTCAAACTATAAAACCTGGCATTATTGAAGCTGGAAAAAGTTTAGGAATATCAAACAAAATTATTTTTTATAAAATTCAAATACCAGTTGCGATTAGACAATCATTACCAGCTTACGGAAATGAAATTATATTAATGATGAAAGGAACATCTTTGGCAAGTACTGTGACCTTAATGGATTTAACAGGTGTTGCTAAATACATAATTTCTACAACTTTTAAACCAATTGAAGTATTTATTGTTGCCGGCAGTATATATTTATTTATGACTTTTTTAATTCATAATGTAATTAAATATTTAGAAAAAAAATATAATTTTCAATAATTATCAAACGATACTATTAAATTATTTTTTGATAAGAATGCATTGACCCATATAGTTTTTTATGAAAATAAACTTTTTTGAATAATTATTTTCTATTGAAGATATAAATTTTTTAATTCCATCTACTCCCCAGATACCATAATCGTCAAAAATAATAATTCCATTTTTAATCATTTTTTTTTCAATAAAATAAAAAATTTTTTTTGTTGCATCATATGTATTCACGTCAATATGGCATACTTTGATTTTATTAATCCTAAATGGTAAATTTTTAGGAAAATATGATTTAAATACTTTAATATTTTTTAAACTTAATCTTTTTATTTGTTTTTGAACAAATGTAATATCTCTAAATTTAAAAACTTCTTTTTTATGCAAGCCATCATCTTTTTTAAAACCTGAAAAAGTATCAAAGAGATAAGTTTTTCCTTTAAGATTAGATTTACTCATTATAAAACCAGCTCCACCCAGCAAACATCCTATGTCTAGAATAATGCCATTAACATTTTTTAAGTTATTGACTGCCTGCCATAATGTATAAGCTCTAGGCTCATCTAATAAAGTTAAATCTTTGACTTTGAGATAAATATTTTTAAATTTTTTATCACTTAACCAAGGTGCATGAACTGCAGAGGATATAATAACTTCATCAGAATTTTCAAATTTAAAAAAAATACTTAAAAACAATTTTATTGATTTTTTTATTAAATCTTTAATAAATTTAATTATCGTAATTTTATTGTTACCATATGGATGTTTAATTGTTTTTATCATTTTTAGTATTTGGTATATTCTTTGATTTCTTTAATTTTAGATCCTGTAAGATTATTTATTTCTAATTTAATATTAGCTCGATTGTCATTTAAAAAATGAACATCTCTTGAAAGTTTTATAAAATTTTCATTAAAATCTGAATTTTTTTCACATTTTCTTTTTTCATCTTCAATGAACCAGAGTTTAGTATTAATTTCTTTAAGAGATTGAAATAATTTATTAAGTTTGTCACTAGATTTTACATTTTTATCTAATTGATCTTTTAAAATTATATGCTCATCTTTAATAAATTTAAGTTTTTCATGATCTTTAATTTTTTCTTTTTTAATTTCGAGTATAGATATTTTATCTAAAAGCTCTCCAACTGATACTTCGACTAGAATTTTATTCATAAAAACTTATAGTATGTTAACTTGTTAAATATATGTCTAATATTTTAATTATCAAACATGGATCTCTTGGTGATATAGCTCAAGCATGTGGTGCAATTCAAGACATTTCTGAAAATCACAAAGAGCACCAAATACATTTGTTAACTACGAAGCCTTATTTTGAATTATTTAAAAAAAACCCTTATGTCCATAATGTTATTTTAGATAAAAGATTATCTAGGTTTAATCTTATTTATCTATACCAATTAACCAGAATTTTAAAAAACTTTAACTTTCAAAAAGTTTACGATCTTCAAAATTCATCAAGAACAACTTTTTATAAAAATATTTTATTTCCAAAATCAAAGCTTGATACATGGTCAAGCTCTGAGACAACCCTGCCAACAAATATTCCTAAATCAGAATTTGATAAGGATCCTGTTTTGGATAGGTTTGATCATCAATTGAAAACTTCTGGTCTTAATACTTTAAACACTCTAAAACCTGATTTTAATTGGGCGTGTGTAAATATTGATAATATAAAAAATAAGCATGACTTAAAAAAATATATAATTTTATTTCCTTTCTGCTCAGCACATCTACAGATTAAAAAATGGCCTTATTATAATGAGTTAATAGATTTAATTAAAAGCAGATATAATAATAAATATAAAATTGTTGTAGCACCAGGTCCGTCTGAAATTAAAAATACTAAAGATATTAATGCAGTAACAATATTAGATAATGAAAGAATATTAGACATCTCACAATTATCTTCTTTAATTAAAGATAGTACTTTTGTAGTGGCAAATGACACTGGCCCAGCTCATATAGCAGCACATTTGAATGTAAAAGGGTTAACTTTATTTGGAAAACATACCACTGCTTTTAAAGTAAGTATTGAAAGAGAAAACTTTAAAGCAATTCAAGTAGATGATTTGAATAAATTGAGTGCAGAAAAAGTTTTTGAAAGATTGTCTTCTTCTTTAAGCTAATATTTTTTTATATTCTTCAATTATTTTGTACCATTTAAATCTATTAGAGTTTTCTTTTGCAGCTTTACCATATTCTAAATATTTATTATTTTCTAACATTGAACTAATAGAAGAATAAATTGCATCCAAATTATTTCCATCACAGATTAACCCAGTTTTTTTATCATCAATTGCATCAGCAGCACCACCATCTGCACCTCCAATAGATGGCACTCCATATTGAGCAGCTTCAATATAAGAAATTCCAAAACCTTCAACAGATTTTTTATAAATTATGGAAGGCATTACAAAAATATCTGATTTAGATAAAAGGGAGTTCTTTAGTTCGTTAGAAATATCTTTGAAAAACATTACCTGCTCTTCCAAATCTAATTCCTTAACAATTTTTTTTATATTTTCTTCTTCATCACCTTTTCCAACACAAATATAAACAATACTTGGGTAAATTTGTTTTAAATTTCTCAAAGCCATAATCACTTTTTCATGATTTTTTCTTTTATCATATCTTGAAATTGTAATTAACCTTGGAGACTTTTGTTTAAGTAATCTTTCTACTTTATCCTGTGACTTTTTATTTAATTCTTGAATGGGATTTACACCAGGATTAATTACAATAATTTTATTTTCATCTACACCACATTTAATAGCTAAGTTTTTAGTAAATTTTGAATTTGAAACTACTACATCCACATTATTTAATACATTTAAAACTCTTTTATTTAGATTTGTTCTTTTTTCATGATTTATTTCTTTGGAGTGAATTAAACATATCTTTTTTTTTTTAGTTTTTATTAATTCAAGGCTTTTCCAGTGATCTGCTATTACTGCTTCAACTTTATTTTCTTTTATAAATTCATTAATTAATTGAGCTTTTCTGTATTTTCTAAGAATTTTAATGCCTCCAACTCTTTCAATCGAATAAGATACTCTTTCGTCAAAATTTTGATGATTTTCATGGTAATCAGCGAAAACTTTAAGCATATAGTGCTTAGATAATTCATTGGTTAAACCCCACATTAAATTTTGCATACCGCCAACTTCAGGAGGGAAAGATCTTGTAATAATTAAGTACATTATTTATTCAACCATTTAATACTGCAGCCTGCACTAGGAATTTGATTCTTGGGACCTTTGTCGGTTTCACTAATTTGTTTCATAGCTTTATATAAATCACTTTCACCAGCTCTGACTGGTTTTAAATTCTTTAATTCTCTGATTCTTCCTCTGTATTGTAGTTCTAAGTTTTTATTATAACCAAAAAAATCTGGTGTGCACACTGCATTATATTTTTTTGCAATTTCTTGAGTTTCATCAATTAAATAATGAAAATTAAATTTATTTTTTTCAGCAAATTCAATCATTTTTTCAAATGAATCTTCAGGATAATTCACAGAATCATTTGCACATATGGCTACTGAATTAATCCCAATTTTTTTAAATTTATTACAATCTTCAACAATATCTTTAGTAATAGCCTTCACATAAGGACAATGATTGCAGATAAACATTATTAATGTTCCATTTTCACCTTTGACATCATTTAAGGATATCATCTTATTGTTGATTGACTTTAATTCAAAGTCATGAGCTTTTTTCCCAAAATCACATATTGGAGTTTCTATTGGCATAATGTAATAATATATAAATTATGTTTTATGATTTAAAAGATAAAAAACTAAAAGATTCTGGTAAAAATTGGGTAGCACCAAATGCAACCATAATAGGTGATGTAACTTTAGAGAAAAACTCAAGTATTTGGTTTAATGCAGTGTTACGAGGAGATATTGAAAATATTCTTATAGGTGAAGGATCAAATGTTCAAGATGGAAGCGTTTTACACACTGATCCTGGTTGCCCATTAAAAATTGGAAAAAATGTAACAGTTGGACATATGGTTATGCTTCATGGATGTACGATAGGGGACAATAGTTTAATTGGAATTGGTGCTGTGATTCTTAATAATGTTAAGATTGGAAAAAATTGTATCATTGGAGCAAAAGCATTAATTACTGAAAATAAAGAAATACCTGATAACTCTTTAGTAATTGGCTCACCAGGTAAGGTCGTACGAGAAGTTACAGAGGAAGAAAAAAAAGCAGTATTTGAGAATACTAAACATTATCAAGACAACTGGAAAAAATACTCTAAATCAATTTTTTAAATGGGTAACTTATCTCAAAAAGAATTAGAGTTATTTTCAAATAAAATTTTAGAGGATTACGATGCTAAGAACCCTGGAACAATTTTTAAAGACAAAATAAAAATAAGCAACGAAGAAGCTCTAATTATTCAATCAATTGTAGCAAATTTAAGAAAAAAAAGAGGAGAAGAAATTATTGGTTACAAAATAGGATGTGTTTCCAAAGAAACTCAAAAAAAAATGGGATTCAAACAACCTGCTAGTGGGTATCTTTGGAAAAGTGAAATGTATGATAGTGATGTAACTCTCAATAAAAAAAATTACACCAATCCAGCCATGGAGGCAGAATTTGGTGTCATATTAAATAGGGATTTAAAACCTGAATTCTTTTCACATGATTACATGCTAGATTCAATTGAGGGAATTTATCCTTTAATAGAAATTCATAATTTAGTTTTTCGTGGAGCTGAACCTTACGGTGCAGAGTTGTTAGCAAACAATGCAATACATGCTGGTATTATATTGGGATCTAAAACAAAACTACCATTAAAAAAAATAGAAACTGATCTCAAACTTATTTATGATAGAGAAATAATAGATACATGGGTTAATAAAACATGGCCTCTTGACATGTTATCAGAACTTGAGTGGTTAGTTAAAAATCAAGCTAAAAGAAATAATTTTTTAAGAAAAGGTGATTTAATTTTGACAGGTGCCTATGGTTTTCCAGTACCAATAAATGAGAAAAAATTAGTTGAAGTTACATCATCAGCTTTTGGGAGTGTAAAAGCTGTCTTTAATTAAGGAACTAACCAGGTATCTTGATTATTTTCTAAATCAAATCTAGCTCTACGATGACCTTTAGCAGCCAAGTAAAGCCACTCAATAGATTTTACTTTACATTGAATAACAGTAAAATTTTTATAACCTTTTTCACTTTGCTCCATAGTGAATTCAAAATTATCTAACTCAGGTTTTAATCCAGATGTAGGAGTATCTGACTCTGAGCCAGGACCATTATCAACTAAATAACATTTTCTACTAATATGTTGAGTTTTTAACCAAGACTCTTTTGTGACATTATTATTATGGTTGACTGTACATTCAATTTTAAGTCTCACTTGGATTTTTTCTTCTTTATCATAAAAAAGCATTGCTGCTTTTGAATTCTTTTTTAATTTTTCAATTTTATCTGATCTAATATCACTATGAAATTGAATTGTATTATTTTTTTGGTCAGATTTTCTTAAAACAACTATTCGTCCATCGAAATCAGATTGATCCCCACAAATAAAAGTCGGTATTCTAAATTGGGATCCTCTATTGGTTATTGCATCATCTAGCATCAACCAGATTTTTTTCTTTATCTCAATAAAATCTTCGTAGTATGCTGGTTGCATACGTTTTACTTTCTAAATCTCTTAATTAAACTTGATGTATCCCAACGGTTACCATCCATATTTTGAACTTCACCGTAATATTTATCAACTAGTTCAGTTACAGGTAATAATGAACCATTATTTTTAGCTTCATCCATTGCAATTTTAAGATCTTTTCTCATCCAATCTACTGCAAAACCAAAATCAAACTTATCATCAATCATTGTTTTGTATCTGTTTTCCATTTGCCAAGATTGTGCTGCACCTTTTGAAATAACTTCAATTACATCTTCCATATTTAATCCAGCATTCATCCCAAAGTTGATAGCCTCAGACAAACCCTGAACTAATCCTGCTATACAAATTTGGTTAACCATTTTTGCAAGTTGGCCACTTCCAGCATTTCCAAGTAGCTTCATTTTTTTACTGTAGGAATCTATTTTATCTTTAGCCTTATCAAAGTCAGCTTGATCTCCACCAATCATAACTGTTAGCGCACCATTTTCTGCACCAGCTTGTCCACCTGATACGGGTGCATCTAATGAACCAAAAGCATTTTTCTTTGCATATTCATGAATCTCTCTTGCAATTGTTGCAGAGGCAGTTGTGTTATCAATATAAACAGAACCTTTTTTAATTGTTTTAAATACACCATTGTCACCAAATGTAACTTCTCTCAAATCATTATCATTTCCAACACAAGTAAATACAAACTCGGCATCTTTTGCAGCTTCAGCTGGTGTTTCAGCTAATTTACCTTTGTATTCACCAATCCATTTTTCTGCTTTAGATTTAGTTCTATTAAAAACAGTTACATTGTGACCAGCTTTTGATATATAACCAGCCATTGGATAGCCCATGACACCAAGACCAATAAAAGCAACGTTACAAGACATAATTTATATTTCCTATGTTTAAAAGTTTGAATTTTAAAGTAATTTTATTTGGATTTATTTTTACATTTTTTTCAAGCTTTGGACAGAGTTTTTTTCTTGGATTATTTAATTCAAGCATAAGAGGGGCACTTTCCATAACACATGGACAATTTGGATCAATTTATGCATCTGCAACTTTATTAAGTAGCTTTATGTTAGTTTGGATAGGAAAAAAAATTGATGATGTAGATATCTTAAAATTTGCTTCATATGTAATTATTCTATTATCAATTTCTTGTTTTTTATTTTCCAAAATTTCATCAGTAGTTTTTCTATTTTTTTCAATTTTTTTAATGAGACTTTCTGGACAAGGGTTAATGTCTCATACAGCTACTACAACTATTTCAAGATATTTTGAAAGAACTAGAGGGCGAGCATTAAGTACCACTTGGTTAGGCTTATCTTTAGCTGAATTTATTCTTCCATTGTTAATTGTTTTTCTATTAACAATAAGTGAGTGGAGAAATATTTGGTTATCAATTTCAATTATAATAATAATAGTACTTCCACTAGTTTCTTTTTACCTAGTTAAAAATATTAATTTAGACTCACGAGAAAGTTCTTTCAATAAAGAAAGAAAAATAAAAAAAATAAAACAATGGAGTCGAATAGAAGTACTTAAAGATTACAGGTTCTACATTGTTTGTTTAAATATGCTTGCTATGCCATGGATCGCAACAGGAACATTTGTTTATCAATCATTTATATCTACCTCTAAAGATTGGGGACCTTATGTAATAGCACAATCATTTATGGTTTATTCAATTTTATCTGTTGTAACTTTATTTTTTTCAGGATTTTTAATTGACAAATTTAGTAGTAGAAAATTATTAATATATATGAATATACCTTTACTATTTTCTGCTTTTGTCCTTTTTAAGTTTAATAGTCCAATTTCATCATTTGTATTTCTTGGGTTAATTGGAATTTCTAATGGATTAGCTAATGTTTTAGGATCTTCAACCTGGGCAGAAATTTATGGTGTAAAATACATTGGCTCAATAAAGGCCTTAACGACTGCACTTATGGTATTTTCAACTGCTTTCGGAACAGCACTTTTTGGTTTACTTATAGATAATAGCTTTTCTATAGAGCAAATTGCTTTAGTTTCAGGCTCTTATATATTAATTGCTATTATATTGTTATTTATCATAAGAAATAAGCTCAGTCCCAATTATTCATAAAAAATTATCCTTGATTTTCTTTTGTTCACTGTATAGATACTGCGCATGGCCAGAGTAACAGTTGAAGATTGTATTGATAAAGTTGAAAGTCCCTACGAATTAGTTCTAGTTGCAAAAGAAAGAGCAACTCAGTTAAATTCAGGCATTGAACCAACACTTGATAGAGATAATGATAAAAATACTGTTGTTTCATTGAGAGAAATTGCTGAAGAAACTATAACGGTCAAAGATTTGACTGAAAGTGCAGTTTATAAATTGAGAAAGCATGTTGAGCAAGTTGATGATGGTGCCGAAGACGATGAAATTGTAGGTGATGATTTTGAAAGCATGTACAAAGGTGAAATTTCTAAAAGTGGGACACCTATTTTGCCATCTAAGAGAGCCAGAAAAATTCCAGAAAAAATTCAAGTTGCACCAGAAGATTTAGAAGAGTTAACCGCTAAAGCCGAACCAGAAATAGACGGTGACGCTGAATTAGAAGTCGAAGATAAAGAAACTGAGGTTTCATTGGATCAAATTTCTGAAGCAGAAAATGATACAACTGAAGTAAATCCTGAAGATTCAGACACTACAAATAACTAAAAAAATAATATAAAAGTTAATCATGAACAGGAAAGTATCAGTTGCTCCTATGATGGATTGCACTGACCGTCACGAGCGATTTTTTTTAAGACTAATTAGTAAAAATACACTTCTTTATACAGAAATGGTAGTTGATGAAGCGATTAATAGAGGAGATAAAAAAAAACTATTAAAATTTAACATTAATGAAAAACCAGTTGCTCTTCAAATAGGAGGATCTTCACCAAAGTTATTAGCTGAAGCTTCAAAGATAGGAGAAGATTTTGGTTATGATGAAATTAATTTAAATTTAGGTTGTCCAAGCAAAAAAGTAGAAAAAAATAAATTTGGTGCATGCTTAATGAAAGAGCCAAATCTTGTAGCAGATTGTTTAAGTAAAATGCAATCTGTCACAAAGTTACCAGTAACCATCAAAACTAGAATTGGCTATGATGATAATGAAGATTATGAAAATTTGTATAATTTTATTTCGACATTAAAAAAAACAGGTATTAAAACTTTTATAATTCATGCAAGAAAAGCAATGTTAGGAAAATTCACTCCAAAACAAAATTTAAATATTCCACCTTTAAAATATAATTTTGTTTATAAATTAAAGAAAGATTTTCCGAATGAAGAAATAATCATTAATGGTGGTATAGCATCAACTAATGATATGAAAAATCATCTTAACAAAGTTGATGGTGTTATGATTGGAAGAGCAGCGTATTATACTCCATATTTACTAGCCGATATTGAAAGAGAAATTTTTAATAATAAAAATGTTTTAAGTAGACAAGAAGTTATAGAACAGCTGATACCATATATTAAAGATGAAATCCAACAAGGTACAAGATTAAATCAAATTATGAGACATACTTTGGGCCTTTTTCATGGACAAACAGGTTCTAGTTTTTGGAAGAGATATTTAAGTCAAAATATGTGTGTTCGTGATGCTGATGTTAAGAAAATAGATCACATAATGGATAAGATTAAATTTAAAAATTTTGATACATCCGTAGGTCAATCTGCTTAGTTCCATATTATCAAACGAGTATATTTATTTTAGCTTTTTAATGATTGTAACAGCTGTACCAGTAGGTTTTGTTGCAGGTTTATTTGGTATTGGTGGTGGATTAATAACTGTTCCGTTTTTATTTTATATCTTTGGGTCTTTGGGTATTAATCAGGATTATATAATGCATTTAGCAGTAGGAACTTCATTTGCAATTATAATTCCTACTTCAATGGTATCAGTTTTAACTCACCATAAATATAAAGCAGTAGATTTTAAGATAGTAAAAAGTTATGGGATCTTTGTTGTGTTAGGAGTAATTTTTGGAACCATTTTTGCAGCATCACTTAAAACAAAAACGTTAGTCCTTTTTTTTTCAATTGTTATTTTCTTATTAAGTATTTACTTATTATTATTAAAAGAAAGAGAAAAAAATATTACCCTTAATATAAAATTACACCTACAAATAATTTTAGGTTTCTTAGTAGGGTTTATTTCAGCTCCAATGGGAATAGGTGGGGCTGTAATGAATGTTCCTATATTAAAATTTTTTGGTTATTCAATTAATAGATCGATTGGAAGTGCCGCGGCAATAGGTTTTTTAATTGCAATATTTGGAGCAACTGGTTTTTTAATAACTGGAAGTTATTTAGAAACAAATATTCCATTAAGTATTGGTTTTTTAAATATCCCAGCTTTCTTAATATTTATACCAATTACAACATTTATGGCTAGGATTGGAGCTAAAACAGTTCATACAATTGATAAAAATAAAATAAGTAAATATTTTGGATTTTTTCTACTCATCATTGCATGTAAATTTTTATATGAATATTTTAAACTTTAATAAAAATGAAAAGAATAAGTAAAAAATTTTTAGAAGAGTCTTATTATATAACAAACTTAAATTTGTGTACTGTTCGTTTGGTGAATAATAGTAAATTCCCCTGGATAATATTAATTCCAAATAGAAAGAAAATTACAGATATCACTGAGCTCAAACCTAAAGATCAACTATTACTTATGAAAGAAATAGTTTTTTGTAGTAAAATTATGAAAAAAATCTTTAAAACATCAAAACTTAATGTTGAAAAAATTGGAAATATTGTTCCTCAATTACATATTCATATTATTGCAAGATCTAAAAATGATAGCTCTTGGCCATTATCCGTTTGGGTTGTTAAGGGAAAACCATATGTAAAAAAAACATTGGAAAAAACTTTAAACAAGTTAATAAAAGTTTTTTAGGAATTGGAGGTTGGGGTGGTTTCAGTCTCCCTACACCACCCTTGTTTTCTTATAACTGATTCTCGATAAAAACTTCTACACTTAATAATTGAAACTAGACTTTATCCACTGCTTCGTTTATTTAATTAAATATGTCCAATCAAATTAAATCTGATGATGTAATTTTTAATTTTTTTAAACAAATCTGTGATGAAAAAAACGATGAAAAATGTATTGAGCTTGGACATAATTGGATTAAAGCAATGGAAACTAATTTAACTAATATGGAAAATAACCTAGAAGAAACCGAGAAAATTAAACACAAAGTTAGTATAGAGAACAATAGACAACATCTTAATAGTTTAAAAAATAAAACAGCCTCAGAGTGGCGTGAGTATGCAACTCAATGTATGATAGAAATATTAGAACACAAAACTAAATCATGAATTTCTTAAAAAGATTTTTTTTAAGGAGTAATTTAGAGTTACAAATCAATGATGGTGGAAGATCTGCTGCTGGATTTAAAGGAAAAGCTGGAGATTGTGTGGTCAGATCTATAGCTATTGTCACAGGTAAACCTTATCAAAAAGTGTATGACGATCTCTATAAAGCAAATGAAGACTTTAGAACAACATCGCAAACTAAACTTGCAAGAAGCTTGAAACAAAAAAACGATAGTCCAAGAACAGGTACACATCGCGTTGTTCTTAAAAAATATCTTCAAAAATTAGGATGGAATTGGACACCTACTATGTTTATTGGTCAAGGATGCAAGGTACATTTAAAAAAAGATGAATTACCTAGTGGAACTTTAATTGTATCTTGCTCCAAACATATCACGGTAGTTAAGGATGGAGTGCTTCATGACACTTATGATTGCTCCAGAAATGGGACAAGATGTGTTTATGGATATTGGAGTAAGTTTAGTTAGATTAAGATTTTAAAATCTTCAATTTTAACTTTTATTATGCAAATATTTCGATTATATTATTTTTAAGGGGTGTCGTAACTGACTGAGATTAAACCCTAATAACCTGTCCGGTAATTCAGAAAGGGAGAATAATGGATAAAATAAACTTTATAAGTCAATCAACATCATTAACATTAGTTATAACAATAAGTCTAATTTTTACATTAATTGGATTAGTATATTCTAAAAAATACCAAGGAATTAATAATTATTTAACAGCCAACAGAAATATTGGTTTTTTTTCTTTGAGTACAAGTTTAATTGCTTCAGCACTTGGAGCATGGATTTTATTTGGTCCAGCTTCTGCTGCTACATGGGGTGGAATAGGAGCTGTTATTGGTTATTCACTAGGAACAGCCTTTCCAATGATTTTTTTAATTTCACTTGGAAAAAAAATTAG
>JGI20158J14315_10001535_pt1 | contig 16762 bp, 9 predicted proteins | sample COG_08_FD_14315 | JGI IMG/M metagenome (IMG submission 14315)
AGACGTTCTGGATGTGTTTCTTTTCGTTGAGCACGAGGTCCTCTCGGTCCCCTCCAAATCCTCCTCCTCCTCGAGATGAGAGAGGAGGACGAAACACCGCAACAACGACGACTTTTCCTCGTCGCCGTTTCGTGTGTCGCGGACGATGCCGTCGCCTTAAAGGTGATCATCATGTATTGAGATGATAGTGTATTTGTTCTTCGTATATCCAAAGTGTCACGGAGAGAGAAAAAAAAGAGAGAACGAAAGAAGGGAGGAAGCGACGCTCTCTCAAGTAGTAGGGTTTAATACCCTAAACAACTTTTGCCTTTGTGGTTTTTTTTTCTTCGTTTTTACTCTCGCGAATTTTCGTCACTGTTGCGCGCACACTTTCGAGCGAGCGCGATTGAGGGCTTTCCTGAGGAAACTTTCTGTCATGACGCGACAACAACAACAACAACGAGATGAGGGTGATGATGCAATTTTTGCTTTGATCCAAGTCCCAATCGGCGACAGCGGCGAACACGTCTCGATCGACCCGCGCAATCTTTCCCGAACGAACGTGGAGGACATTCTCGGCGTCCTCCAATCGGAATTGGCCCCGTTGCGAGTGTGGTTGGAGTGCGCGAAAGCGTACTTGGCCGAGGATAACGAGGCGGCGTTTTTGGAGATCGTCGGGAGCGGGTGTTCGCCAGGTGAGCAAAGAGCGTTTTTAGTATCATTATCATCAACTCGTCGTCGTTCTTTGTCGTCGTCTTCTTCGTCTTCGATTTTCGACGAGTGGCGATCCGATGTCGACGATCGCGTTTCCCCAACCTTTGCTGACACTTTCGTTCTCTCGTTCTCTCTCTCTCTCTTCGAACGACGACAACAACGACAACATGAATAACAGAAATCGAACAGTACTACCCGAACGACGTGTACGGTCGCGCGAAACTTTTGTGCTGCTCGGCCGCGCACCAGGTAAACGTTGCCGCCAGATTACGATTAGGAGGAAACGGAAAGGGAAAAGGAGGGCAAGCGAATACTACGAACGCGCAAAGACGACAAGAACATTTAACGCGAGCGGATAAACTGCTCCAACGCGCGTTCGCGATCGCGTCGAAAGAACAAGTGGTGGCCATCACGAGAGCGCACTTGTTGTTCGAGAAAGGGGAAAAGCCAACCGCGGAGAAGATTCTCGATTCGGCGTTGGCGATGAAGGACGGAGGGAGAGACAACGTGGCGGCGATGTTATGGAAAGCGAGGAGGCTGTTCGTGGAGGAAAGAAAATATTCGGAGAGTTTGACGTGGTATAAGAGGGCGCTGAAGATGCATCCGCAAGCTCCTGCGGAGGTGAGGTTAGGGTTAGCTGCGTGTCACTTTGCGATGAAAGATTTCGCGAGCGCGAGGTTGGCGTTTGCGAGAGCGGCGGATATGGATAACGAGTGCGTGGACGCGTACGTTGGGTTGGCAAAGTGCGATTTAGCCGAGTTTGAGGAGGTTGGGACGAAAGAACACGCAGAGGCCGTGGAGAGGTCGGTGGAGAATTTGTATAAAGCGTTTGAGATTGATCCGACGAACCCGTTAGTATCGTTGACGTTGGCGGAACATTATTTGTACTCCTCCGCTTCCGCCGGCACGTCTTCGGAGGAATTGAAAAACATCGAAACTTTAACGGATGGGATTATTAAAAACGAGAAAGAAGCCAGCGTGTTTCGCGCGGAGGCGTTGTTTATTCGAGCGCAAGCGTTCCACGCATCCGGTAATTTACCGAGCGCGTTGACGTATTACCAATCCGCGATTGATTTAGACAAAAATTTTGCCGCGCCGCACTTTGGCGTAGCGCAGATTTTCTTGAAACAAAACGATGCGTTCGAAGCGAAGAAACATTGCGAGAGAGCGCAATCGGCGTATCCGGAAAGTTTATTCGTGAAGAGAGCGTTTGGGAAGTTGTGCGCGGCAGTAGGTGATTCCAAACGAGCCGTGGAAATGTACGATTTCGATCCGTACAAGAGAGACGGCACGGATTTTCAAACCATGTTAGAGCTCGGAGAATTATTGGAACGTTCGGACGCAACGAGAGCGTTAGAGGCATACGAGAAAGCGATGAACATTGCCAAGAAAGTTGGAGATACCATAGATGCGGTGACGTTGAATAACTTTGGCGTGTTGAGAGCTCGATTGGTGACGAGTACAACCGGCGCCGAAAAAGAAGATAATCAAAACAACAAAGACAAAAATATTAGCAAGAATGATGACACCGACGTGAAGAACAAAGAAGCATCTTTACACTCTTTGGAAGATGCCCTCGATATTCTCTACCCGGAAGCTGCCCCGAACGTTGCTTCGAAACTTCAAAAAGGCGACAAGAAAGCTATCGATTTGGCGAAGAAACTTCCCGCGCCGGCGCGAGCGGTCGCGTTCAACTTGGCCAAAGCCGAAGAGATTTTCGGCGAAGAGAAGAAATCTTCGAGTTTGTTCGAGACTTTGAACAAGTCTAACCCGGACGATATCGACGTCGCGTTACGAAAAGCGATCGAACTGTGCGAACGATTCGGGGATTTCGAAGGCGCTTTAACTAAAATCACGGAAGCGTTGAAACGAAACCCGGGCAACGCAGACGCCGTCGCCACTAGCGGTTGGGTTTTAATGAAGCAACGCAGATGGAAAGAAGCTGAACAACAATTCGAAGAGTTGAGAGAGTTACCGAGCGATCTCGCCGAGGAGGATAAGTTCCATCTTCGCAATGCAGCTGGTGGCGGCGACGAGGCGAGCAAAAAAGATGACGACAAAACGTTGAAGCTCGACGAGTACGCGTTGGTTTCCGCCGGCAACGCCGCGTACTACTCCGCGTTAAAAGAAGGTTTACACAAACGTTCCGATCCGAAAATCCGCCAACGAGAAGATGATCACTACAAAAGAGCCGAATCGTTGTATAAGAAAGCGCTGGTGAAAGAACCAACCAACGCGTTTGCGGCGAACGGTTTAGCCATTCTCCTCGCCGAACGCGGTCGCATGGACGATGCCAAGGCGGTTTTCACGTTAGTTCAAGAATCTTTGGAGATTGAAAACGCAGGCATTGCCGGTACATCTGCCTCCGCCGCCACCAAAATCCTCTCTGAACTCCAAGCGGACGTCCTCGTCAACCTCGGTCACATCGCGTTAGCGAAAGCGCAATACGCCGCCTCGCTCAAATTCTACGACCGCGCGCAGCAGGAATTCTACCACGGCACGTCGCATGAAATCATGCTCTTTCAAGCCCGGGCGCATTACGAGAACCAAAATTTGCTTCAAGCGAAGAAGACGTTACAGGAAGCGTTGCACATCGCCCCGATGAACCATCGCGTTCGATTTAACTTGGCGTACGTTGTCCAAGAACTCGCGCAGAGGTCGTTGAACGATACGTTGAAATCCGTCTCTTCGGAAGGTCGCGTCGCGAGAGTCGAGAAAGCTTTGGAGAACATTCAAGTCGCGTTGCACATGTTTACGCAACTGAAAGAGTTAGGGAACCAACCGAAATTCGGTTTCGATACGAAACGTACGACCGTGCACGCGAATTTTTGCAAACAAGCTTTGGAAAAGTCCAAGCCGCACTTGGAGAAGGCGCACGCGGAGGAGGAAAAATTGATGAAGTCGAAGAAAGCGCAGATGGAAGCGAGAAAAGCGCTGGAGGAAGGACGTGCGAAAGAGAAAGCGGCGAAAGCTTTGGAAGAAGAGCAAAAGAAACGAGAGTTGGAAGCGATTGCCGCAGAAAGCGAGAGAAGATTCAAAGAGACTCGCATGCGCTGGGAAGCGAGAGCTCAAGCGAGGAGAGGCGGAAAGGATTACAACCCAGAGGATGGCGACGACATGGAGGATGGCGGCGAAGGCGCCGTCGTCGGCGGAGAAGGCGTTCCCAAGAAGAAAAAGAAGCCGGCGGCGAAAAAGAAGGAAAAAAAAACAAAGAAGCCAACGACGAATGGTTCTTCGTCATCCTCCTCGTCTTCGAGCGGCTCGAGTTCGGATTCGGATTCGAGCACTTCCTCGGATTCCGACGACGACGTCGATACCAAAACCGCCAAGGCGCAAGAACCGCAAACGGAAGAAGAGAAGGCCAAGTTGAAAGAGAACGCGAAAGCGGCTTTAGCCGCCGCGGGATTATTTGATTCAGACGACGACGACGACGACGACAAGAAGGAAGAAAACGATGCGCCTGGCGCGGCGTTCTTAGCCGCCGCGAACAAACGCAAAGAGCAAGAGAAGAACGTAGAAGAGGACGAGGACGAGGGAGAAAAAACCGCGGAAGAGGAGGAACCTTCAAAAAAGCGTCGCGTGATGATTGACGACTCGGACGACGACGAATGAATATAATAAACGCAACAACGATACTTACTGTAGGTAGCATTACTTTCTTTATTATTGTACCACGGTACCAAGGTAATAATAGAGTATTATTACCCACAANATTAGCAAATCTACGACTACCTCGCTATGCATCATCATCTAAAAACTATTTTTCAGCATCACCGACGCTCGCGTCGTCGCCTTCGTCCTCTAAGAACGTTTCAAAAAACGCGCTCAACAAAACGCTCGCGGAACTCGCCCAAAAGCACACCGCGAACCCGGTCCTCACGTCGTTTTCGAACGCGGTGTATATAACGCCCGATAATATCGTTCCAAACAAGCGTCCAAACGCGTTAGCCATGTAATAAAAGCCAACCGACATGGACAGTTTGTTCCCTTCGGCGTATCGAACGACCAAATACGAGTGGATGGCGCTGTTCACCGCGAAGAGAAACGCGAAGAAGGCGATGCCGAGAACGACTAAAACAGCTCTCTCAGTTTCGTATTTTTCCTCATCTTTTTTCGAATCAAACAATTCGGTAGAAACGCACGCGCCTAAAAACAACGGGCACAACACCAACAAAACGTTCCACAACACCGCGACGCGCTTGTTCGGCGGCGACTGCTTCAGCGGTTTCAACACCAACGCCGGCGTCCAGGATTGCAACTGACCGTACACGATGATATACCCGGCTAACATCGCTCCGACTGCACTTCTGGACCATCCCATCCCGCCTATTGAATCTCTCAAAAAGAACGGCAACGGAATCTCAAACCATAAATCTCTCGACCCGAACAGAAACACTCTGGACAAGGACAAATACTTCGTGTTTCGATTTTGCGTCAACGCTTTCTTCAACGTCACGTTTTCCTTCCCCACGCGTCCTAAATCTTTGCTCAAACCAAAAAACCCAAACGGTAACGCGATGACGATGAGTGCAATCATGACGATCAAACTCGTCGCGTAACTTATCGTCAGCAACCACGCGCCGAGAAAATACCCGACCCCTTTGAACGAATTCTTCAACCCCGTCAAACCGCTCACGAGGACGAACAATCGATTTTGCTTCTCATCCGGAGTGACTAACTTCGTGACCGTTTTCCCGCCTAACTTTGTTAAATCCTTCGCAATCCCACACAACGCTTGCGCCCCAGTCACGTACGCGATCGCTTCCATCTTCGACCATTTATCGTCCCACGCGAAGAGCGCGCTCAACCCCNCGATTTGCANGCACAACCCCACCAACAACGTCATCCGAATCCCCCATCGCGCGCCCATAATCCCGGCGATTAAATTCGTCAAAACGCCCATTAACTCGTACAAGGAGAACATGATTGCAATTTCCATCGCGGTGAAGGATTTCCCGTACGCGTGTAAGAGGACAATCATCCGCACCGCGCCGTCCGTGATGGTGAATAAAATGTAGGTGATGGAGACGATGGCGAACGGGAACAACGCGTGTGTTTGTTTCTTTTCATCAGCTCTATTCACTCCAGTCTCCGCATCACTTCCACCTGCTCCTAATCCTCCTTCACCTTCGGATATTTTCATTCCTCTGCACCGCTCGAAAGCTAGCTTTCACTTTAAAGCTATTATCTGTCGTCGCGCGTTTACGGAGACGTGAGAAGAGTTTGAACAATGGGATAAATTGGAATATTCCTCTAGAGGAGTTTAGATACGAATTCGAAGTCGTTCGCGTCACAAAGAAGGGCACGTGACATCGCAAATATCTGCGCTCTCTTCGCGAACGAGAACGACGACAGCAACGAGAAGAACAAACGCAGAAGATTGCTGCTCTTTTTGCACCACGGAATACAACAAATAAGAAGAGAGAGAAAAGATGGGAGGATTCCTGCGACGAATCCAAGACGTGGACCTTCGGGAGAAAATCGTCCTCGTGCGAGTGGACCATAACGTGACGATGATTGAGTCGAAGAAAGGCGACGGTTTAACCGTCATTTCCGACGCGTTCCGGGTGGAAAGTTCGATACCGACCTTATACGCGATAATCGAACGAGGCGGGAGGCCGATTTTGATGACGCACGTGAACCGACCGAGAGATAAAAAGACGAAGAAAATCACGATGGATGAGAAAAGAGACGGGACCAAGGCGATTGCGAGATATTTGAGCGAGAAACTCGGGTGCGTGTTTGCGAGTCCGAGAGTTGCGGAGAAGACGGACAAGGCGGGAGAAGAAGAAGAGGACGACGGCGGGATCGAAATGTCGCAATTTTTTAAAGACGGAACGATGCAAACGATGATTGCGGATTTGAAAGCGCGAAGGATTGGCGGGATATACATGCCGAACGTGAGATGGTTTAGCGGCGAAGAGAGAGGCGGGGAGGAATGCGGCGCGCGATTGGCGAGGGAGATGGCGAACATGGCGGACGTGTTCGTGAACGACGCGTTCGGGTCGTGGCAGCCGCACGTGAGCACGTTTGATGTGGCAAAGTTGTTGCCGAGTTACGCCGGGTTGTTGATGCAGAGAGAGTTGGACGCGATGAGGAGAGTTTTGGAACCGGTTCGACCGTTTGTGGCGGTCGTCGCGGGATCGAAAGTGAACACGAAGATTGGGACGTTGATCAACGTGGCGAAAAAATGCGACGCGTTGATTCTAGGTGGAGTGATTTATAACGCGTATTTATCGGCGAAGTATGGAGTGAAAATCAAAGGCGTGGACGAGGAGGACGTGGAGTTAGCGAGGACGCATTTAGTGAACGCGGAAGAGGTGCAAGAGAAACTTTTGGAGTTGCCGACGTTGGTCGAATCGAAAGAAATAGACGGATGCGGATGCGTGCCGGTCGATGGGAGGTGCACAACCATGCCGAAAGAGTACGACGCCATTCGCTTGGTGCACGTAAAAGACATGAAGCCTGGGAATGAATACTCATTCATCAACGATGTCGCTTCGATTTCGTACTCAGACGAGAAGATTGTCCAGGCGGTGAGAACGGCAAAGACGATTTTAGTCAATGCGGTTATGGGATACACTTCGAAAGGCTTTCACGAAGGCACCGTTGGGCTAGACGAGCTCATTCACAACAACACAGATAGTTCATCGCCGGCGAACGTCTTTTTTGGCGGTGGTGATACTCTCCAAGAGTTCAAATCCTTATCGCCGGGAAGTTATCTCAACGCTCTGGAAAATCCTCAAACGTATTTGTTCACCGGAGGCGGGACGGTGTTGAAAGTCATCGAAGTAGGCGAGGCTGGAAAGTTAGACATTGTTCGAGTCTTGACCGAAGAGGAGGACGAAGACGAAAGAATACAAGACAAAAATAAAACGTCGTCGCTCACCGACGCGGATTTATACGACGACGACGACGACGTCGACGAAAAGCGAGAAGATCGAAAGGGAGATAAAGAAAACGTCCTCGTCGCGAAAATAAAACAACCCGAATGCAACGCCGACCGCGTAAACTGCGATTGCTCGGATCTCAACGCGCACTACCCGCACCAGCGCTTGTAATTATAAAATAATTTGTATCATCATCAATTTTTGTGTGCGCGTGTTATTCTCGTTTGTGTTATTCGTATTCGAGAGTATTCGTGAAAAGCTTCTCTCTCATCAAATCTCTCGAGACTTCTTTCGCTTCACATTTTTTGCCGCAACGGCTGCGTTCGACGTATGATTTTAAAAGAGGAAAAGGACCCCCTTTCTTTCGACGACGACGACGACGAAGACAAAGACAAAGCGCCGTCGCCGTTACCAGCGGTGATAAGCAGTTACCCGGAGGAAGACCCGAACGATTCGGACTTGTACGAGATCGAAGGCTACCCGGTCGACGCGGAACCGATTTCTTTGGATTTTTGCGAGAAGTTGCTCCTCGTTGGCCGTTACCGACAGAGCGGCGTGATGGCGTATACGATTTATAAAACGCATCAAAAAGGAAAATACGCGTCCGCGTTTCCAGAACGAGAGAAAGGAAGAAACGTGAATGTCGTCAGCATGGCAGTTTGGATCCAGTGTAAGTTCAAAACGACCGGATTGACGACGATAGAGGAAGATTTAAGGGTGTTGTGTGAGGATGGATTTTTAGAGGCGAAACGAGGAGGAGGAGGAAGACGATTCGGACGACGACGGGAGGAGAAGGAGGAGGAGGAAGAAAAAGAAGAGGAAGAAGAAGAAGCGCGAAAAAGAGAAAGAGCGGCGCACGACGAAGTCGGGATCGAGTTTAACAACGAGAGCGAGCGGATGGTTCTGGACAAATGTCCGAGAGTTTTACGATTGCTTTGGGCGAAATTGAAGTGGGAGGAAGACGCGGACGCGCCACCGGATTTGACTTTGGCCGAGCAAAGCGAGCGGAGAAGGAAGGAATATCTCGACGCTGGCGATTTGGAAACGAGGAGGAGGAACAGAGGAGAAGAACAAGTGAAAGAGGTGGAGAGAGTTTTGTTGAAGTACGTGTTGAGTTACGACGAGGAAGGGAGGAAGGTTGACTTCGACGAGGATGATGATGATGAAGAAGAAGAAGATAAAGAAGAAGAAGAAAACGTGGACGTCTGCGGCGGCGAAAGAGAGAGTAAAAAAGTGCCCGTCACGGATCAAGCGTCGTGGCTGTACGCCGTGGAAATTCTCGCCAGAGAAAGGAGTGCGCCCGAATACGCTCAGGAGTGGATAGAGAAACGGTACGAGCGTGGTGGTTGCAGTCGAGAGGCGTACGAGTGCATATCGAGGGACATCGGGGACGTGATCGAGCCGAAGATTGTCAATGTGCGGGTATCATATAACGGAGGGAACGTGAAGACAGAGCAGATTGTGACGAGGAAAAGCGATGGGAAAAAGATTATGCGACGGGTGCAGACAGATAAGAAGCCAACGCCGAAAGATGTGTATTATCTTCACGAGGAAGAGGAGAGGAAGAAGAAAAAGGAGAAAAAGACGACGGGAAACAAAGTAACGGCGAAACAAGAACCATCAATGCAAACGCGCTCGAAACCATCGCGCCTGACCACCCCACCGTCGTCCTCGTTTTACGAAATGATTAAAGCGGAAGTGAACTACAGTTCGGCAGGACTTCCTATCAAAATAGCATCCGGTGTTGCCATCCTTGGCGTGGGATACTCGATTCTTACCGAAACGTATCGTCTTTTTCGCAGAGTAGGAGGAAAGAGATAAATCGCGCACACAGGTAGCACACACATTAGATTTGGAAAGTAGAGGGTATGTTATTGCTTTTAGAGCGGCTGCGCAGTAGTTAATTTAAGCACGATTTTGAAAAAGAGAAATGAAATGTTTATCTTCAAATTTTTATAGGAACTTTTGCATTAATAACTTTTGCTTCAATAATATTTAAATATGTTCCTTCTCAACTCAAGGCGCAAAATTCTATGAACTTTTTTAGTTCATATTCGCCCAGGCCGGATACTTGGACATCGGCGCAGCCGCACCTTGCGCGGTGAACGCCGCGGCGGTGAAACCGACAATGATCAAAGTCAAAACCCAACCAGCGACGGTCTTCATCAAGATGAACCAGTTAATACCGCCAACACCTTCCAAGCAGGCGACGCCGACAGTGGCACCGACTTGGCAGTGAGTCGTGGACAACGGCCAGCCGAGACGAGAACCCATGATAATAACCATGGCGGCGCCGAGCTCGATGCAAATACCTCTGGACGGGGTCATTTTGCAAATCTTGCCGCCCAAGGCGTGCAAGATCTTGTAACCGTACAAGGCCAAACCAATCACGATACCGAACGCACCCAAAGACAAGATCCAGTAGGAATCATCGCCCATCGGCATCTTCTTCTTCACGCCACCAGCTTTGTAAATGGTGACGATAGCGGCGAACGGACCGACAGAGTTGGCGACGTCATTCGCGCCGTGGGAGAAGGCATCTAAGCAAGCAGTTAAAACTTGCAACGGTCTCAACGCCAATTCGGTCTTTTCGTCGAAGACTTCGGCGTTGGCGTGGATCGCGGCAACAATTTCATCTTCAGCCGCCAACTGCTCGTTGTCGTGGTTCAAAGAAATAGCCAAGTGATCTGCGACGGCGTAGTACATTCTTGCCGGGATGCCAAAGACACCTTTTTGGATCACTCTCGGTTGCTTTTCCGGGAAGTCGGACGGCTTCTTGAACATGCCCGAACCAACACCGCCACCTTCGGCTCTTTCCAATTGAATTCGCTCCCATTCGGCTTCAATCTTTTTGAACAAGATCGGGTTAACGACAAGGAAGGCAATGAGGCCGACGCCGCCGCCCATACCAAACGCCCAGGCCATGCACTCATTGATCGACATGGTGTCCAATTCCAAAAACTTCGCGCCTTTGTAGACGATGAAGAAGGTGTTGATAACGACGGTTACCATCGCCATGACCGGGAACAAGTATCTCGCAAGGTTGTAGGAGTTCGCTTGTCTCAACACCAAAGTTCTGATCACCAAAAACAAGGCAAACGCGAAAGCGCCGGAAACAATCGGAGAGAGCAACCACGAGCAGACAATCGCGGCAACACCTTTAACGTACGGAAATTCGTCAACTTTTTTTGACCAGATGACGCACTTTTGACCTCTGGTGACCAAAGTCATGCCAATCATGCCGCCGACGCAAGAGTGCGTCGTCGAAACCGGCATCTCCAAATACGACGCCAACATCAACCAAATACTCGTCGCGGCCAACACGCACATGCAACCGTACATCATAATTGCCGGATCGTTGGTAAAGCATTTGTAATCCGCGATCCCTTTACGGATCGCCTCGGTCACGTGAGAACCCATAAATAAGGCGCCCGTGAATTCGCACACGGCGGCGAGCATAATCGCCATCTTAATCGACACCGCGCCGGAGCCGACCGAGGTCGCGAACGCGTTCGCGACATCGTTCGCGCCGATGCCAAACGCCGTGCAAAAGCAGAGCAAAGCGCCGAGGACGACAACTGTTGTTGTTGTTGTTGAAAGAGAAAGAGAAAGAGTTGGTGGTTAGTTTTTTTTCGTGAAAAAATTTTGCCTTTTTCTGGCTGAAATTTCAAGCCGCCGCCAAAAAATATTCCTTTTTGGGTCTGGAATATTCCTCTCGTGCTGGCTTTATATTCCTCAACAGACGCGTTTCTCTCTCTCTCTCTCTCTCGATTTTGATCGATTAAAGCATATCAAACGAGAGAGAGACGGTGGCAGTGCATCGTCGCTGTTCTTCTGAGAGGCGTTGTTTTATGCTCGCGGTGGCGTGCGGCGCGCGAGGTGCGAACGCATCGTCGATAACGAGAGAATCCCGAGACGCATTGGAAAAGTTCTCGAGGATAAAAAAAGAAAGAAGAGAATATAAAACAAAAGAAGAAGAAGACGCACTCCATTCGAAATCGTGCAAGTGGTCGTTGTTCGCGGTGAAGTCGAAGGACAACAAGTGACGACCAGCCGTGGTTAACGCGTCAGTGGAGGACATTTTGTATGTGTGTGTATGTATATATGCTTTGGGAATATATGTTCACAGAGTGACGACTTTGAAAACGCGTTTGAATTTTTAAACGAAAATCTCCGTGGCTGATATTTTTTGCTTTTTGCTTTTTTTCAACCACCCGGATTTTTGCTTTTTTTCAAAACAACCCACCGACCGTAAATGTTGTGTGTTCTTGTTTCTGTTGGGGCTGCTTTCTTTTTATAGAGGAGGGAGGATGCATTCAGAGTTAATATAGTATATGTGCTCGAGATCTGTGGTATACGAGGAGTTGGTGTTGGCTTTTTATTACACGAAATACGCCTAAACGCGAGGAGGCGCCGTTGAAACGTAAAGGTACTATTACTCGTGCTACCTAGTAGATATTACCGCGCGTAATTAGAAGTCGTGGGAGTTGTTATCGTTGTCGTTGTATTCGTCGACGCGCGTTTGGTCGTGTACACTTTACTCGCGCCGCGACGTTTGGAATGCGTCCACTTTCCAGATTTACTCCCATAAACGCTCCACCGTTGGTTCAACCAAATGCACCCGTATTTGCACGCAAACATCCGCCTTTGACGTAACTCGATGATGAAACAGAAATAGATGTTCAAAATCATCGGTATTATGGCGTACACGGAGAGTATCGAGGAGACGCAGGTTGGATTTAAAATCTCTCCGAGGATGACCATGCACGCGTGGCGTTCGGCTCGAATAGGCCATAACGCCGAGGACATGCGGAACATGACTACTTTCAAAACGATCAACACCGGCATGATGACATTTTCGAGCTGTTTATTACCAGATGGCAAGAAACTGAGCAAAATTCTTGACACTACGTTAATCGCTTCTCGGTGTCGCACATAAAATTTCGGGTTGAAGTAGTTCATATAACACAACGCCGGGAGCGTGCAAATCGCCACAAACTTTTTGAACAACTGAGTACAAGTAGACGGGAAGAAGATGATACCAAACAACTGATTCGCGCGATAAAATCGCACGTAAGCGATGAATATTGCCAATGAGTAGAACAAGTGCACGAACAAATCAGTTGAGATCTTCTCCGTTGAATCTTCGTGAACGTAAAGCTTTTCCATTTCCGGTTCGTCGAAAGATAAAATCGCCAAACCTGCTACGTAATCAGCCAATCGATGCCACGCGTTTTGAACTTGGGTGATTCGTGCACGTGCTGCGGTTTCGATATGAATCGCACAAGTCGACAATTTCATCCTTATCCTACTTTTTCGTCGATGAGGCAAAAAGCAATCATTCAAAAAAGAATCTGCGCATCGCGGAGGACTTCCGTCTTCTCTCGACTGGAACCCGCTCGATCCACGAACTTCCTTTTTCTCATTATTCTCTTCTTCTTCTTTATTCGCGCGCGCCGTGGGTCTATTCAGCGCATTCATCCTTTCGCGCCGAATGTGCGAAAAGTGTCGGTCGCAAACTTCTCGAACGACGTGATCGCAAGAGGAAAGCACCATCGCGAGCTCTAAAGAAAGACGCACGCCTTCATTGTTTTCTTCCAATAATACATCGATGTCGCCTTCGTCGGTATCCGCGACTGGGGCAGTCGTGATGAAAGCAAAGTCTGTAAATTTCGATGATTTTGCGATATCTTTAACAAAATTTGTTTTCATATCGTCAATGATACCCGACGAATTGCCGCACACTTCTTCGTAAGCGTCCGTCCAGCACGACAACGCGTCTTGCGTAAAAAGGCGATGTTTCATAGCAATCGAGGTCAAATATTGGTCTACGATAGCTTTCGAAACGTTCCAAAACACATTCAGTGCACTTTGCACGCAGCGCTGCACGTATACGTGTTGCAAACTGCCTCGTAGTTCATGCCCGGATGAGATATCTCTCGACGTCTCGCCCTTTGAATTTTTCAGCGTGAAGAAAGCGCGCACGTTTTCCTCTCCCAATAAAAAGAGTTCCAAGACCAGCGGCGAGGAATGCGCGAATACGTCCGATGAAGCCACGTGTAACGCGCATTCTTTCGATCCGTTAGGTAGAGTGACCATTGTTGTAGCACTTCCGAATATATCGGAATCACCACCATGAATAATAACCATCTTGACGAGATTCGATGAGCCCGATAAAGAGGCGCTGTGGAGGTACGTCTTACACATCGTCGCCAGAGCTGTGTGCGCTTTTCTCGAGAGCTGAAATTCTTCGAGCGCGCGTTTTTGTGCCTCGAATAAACGCTCGGCGGTATACGAGAAGCTATTCCGCAACGACCACGACGTGATATCCTTTACCATTTCCCGAAACATCGGTCGTTCAAAGCTTTCAGAGCGAAAGTCTTCGGCAAAAATCGTCTCGAGGTGCGTTCGAAGGGACCGAGCCACTCTCGGACTCAAGGAATGCACCTCCGTGATGAACGATTGAATCTCATCCGCAACTTTTTCGTCTGGCGTCAAAATTGTCGTGAACCGATCATACGCGGGCTTGCCAACCAGATCTGGATGCGTTGAATCTTCATCGCTCCAGACGAGATCGACGGAGAGAACGCCCTCCGCGTAATCTTGCGGCACCGAAAAACATAACACCGAACTATCGCTTCCGACTCGGCGCAAAGACTTCACATCCTTCAGAATTTGACCGTTAATCCGCACGTGTGCGACCACGTTCTCCGCGATATTGCTTATGCGAAACAAATTGCCTTTGTTTTCATGCTGTTGATGTCCTTTCTTATGATTATTAATTGTGTTCTTCTTTTTATTCCTACTCGGATTGGTACAAATCACGAACGGAGCGTTCCATGGCGCTTCCAAACTTCTTCCGAAAGAAATCATTTTTGTGTTTTTTTCATCCGAAACTGTCCATTTTCCGTTCTTTCGAGTCGCCGTTTGGTTCCGAAACGTGACGCTGGCGTCGACGTCGTCCAAAGTTCGATCTGCGTCGACGACTTTTTGGGCAAGTTCTCGCGCGTTTATTTCTACGCTCGACCCCCCATTCTTCAGGCGCACTATGTCTGGAAATACGGCATCCACGGTAAGTTTAGTGCATCCCGGCTCAGCGCAAACGCGAATATGCGCGGCATCTTTAAAGATCTGACGAATTCCGTTACCAACTGCGGGAGAGATATCCGCCGGCGTACGATTTGAAATTTTAATCTCTGCGCGAGAGACGTGCGCGTCGGGGAAGTTGGTCATTTTGTCCGCGTACAATTTTTGTTGCTGTTGCTGTCGTTCGAAGAAATCGTCTACGTCGCCAGAATACGTATCGCTGCTAATCTCTTCCAAATGTTTTCTTGCTCCCTCTTGCACGATGTTAAAGTCGCCTCCCGAGCTTTCCCCTTCCGCATCTTTACGTAAGTTCGTTCTGCTCCGATTTTGTAACTTCCCCGTCGTAAAGTCGTAAGAGAAGAGTCCAAGAAGGTTACTTTGCGGACGAATTGGTTCTCCTGCGCTATCAAAATCGTTTAAGTACGCGTCGTCGTGCTCTTCCATGTCTGGAAACGCAAAGTCGAGAACATCAAAACCGCGCACGGTGCTTTGCCCTTTTTGTTGTCCCTGTTGTTGGTGTTGTTCATGATGATTTTGCTCTTGTCGCTGATACTTGTGGTGCTTCGTGTTGTCGTTGTTTCCATACGTATTCGAATCATCGCTGGGTTCTTTCCTAATTAACGAGGTGCTTTTCGAATTGCTCGTATTTGAGTTCCTTTGCTGTTGTTCTCCTTGCTCCAGCTGGTCTTGCCGCTGCGAAAGCTTCGTCGTCGTCGGATTACTTTTGGCCTGCGCGATCAACGCGTCCAACGGCACGTGCTGCTGATACCCTTCGTCATTTCTGTTGAATGACGTCATTTCGCTTCTATCTGCATTCAACCCACTTCTTTTCGCCATCGCTGCCATCATCGAAGACCCTACCCCGTTGACGCCGTTCGGCGCTCGCACTTTCGCCAACTTTGACAGCGAGAGCGCGCACGCCCTCCTCTTATCTTTAAACTCCTCGATCGAGTGAAACCTCGTGCACTTTTGGCAAAACCTTTGCAACATTCCTTCGTGAAAGACCTCGTCCATTTTCAAATGCATCTCGCACACTTTCGATCGTTTCCCGTACACGCGCTCGCACATCATTTCGCACTTGTCCACGCGACAGCGGACGAGTTTGTCCTTGATGTTCGCGACGGAAGAGGACGACACTTTCGCGCTTCCATTTGCAGAAGAGCCGCCCCCATTTCTATTTTTATTATTATTATTCCTCCTCGTCTCTCTCTTTCCGTCTTCATTCGACGCGACGACGGTGATATTTTTTCCTTTTTGCTGCTGCCCAATCAAAAACCTCCTCTCGTCCGCTTCTTTCTCCCTCGCGCCTCTCGAGACACCCACGAAGAGCGGGTTGTTCTTCGTGGTGTTGAGGTCAAACAGCGACAACTTCTCCTCGTCGTCGTCGTCGTCGAGACGTTGTTTCTCCCGTTGTTTCTCGTCCGCTCTTCCAAACGCGGAGGAAGAGGAGGATAATTTTTTCTCCTCCTCCTCCTCCTCCTCGGGGATCCCCCACTCTTCTTCACCCCCGGAGGAAAACGAATCCATCTCGTGCTTCATTCGTCCGACGCAGTGCACTTGGTCCCACTCGTACTCGTCCACCTCCCAGGAAGGCGAGGAAGAGCCTTTATTCTTCTTCGTCTTTGTCTTCTTCTTCTTCTTCTTCTTCGAGTGAAGGTGGTTTTGAAGGAGGAGCGTTGCCATCTCGTCCTCCAATTTTTGTGTTGCGTTGGTGAACGACGAGAGTTGGAAAATGACGTAAAACTGGGGGGGGCTTAGAGAAAAAAGAAATATCGAGGCCTTTTGGGACGTGTCGTCCAATTAAATTCAAGCTCTACGTAAACCCTAGTATAGGACAACGCGCTCCTCGTTCTCCTCTTTCTTCCTTTTCGTCGTCAGATTTTTATTCACACGAGAGAACACAAAGCACAGATATGGCTGCGAACAACGCTTCCGCTGCGCATTCGCGCGGTTGGTATTCTCATCACCACTCGGTTAAAAGCGCGAGGACGACGACGACGAGGACGACGACGTGTTCTTCGTGTTCTTTGTCTTCTTCTTCTTCTGCCACACAAACCACCGGTGTGAGAAGACGACGAGGAGAAATCATCATC
>JGI20158J14315_10001538_pt1 | contig 16744 bp, 16 predicted proteins | sample COG_08_FD_14315 | JGI IMG/M metagenome (IMG submission 14315)
TAATTCTTTTTTCAGAAAACTGTAAATCTCTAATAGCTACATCTACTTTTTTTCCTACAATACCTTTTAAAATTGGATTTAGTTTTCTTACACTAGACCTAATATTGTTGTTAACTGATCTAACTGTATTTTCTTTTAATTTATTTATTTTCTTTTTCTTGCTCATATTTATTTTTTTTCTGCTGGTTTGGCTTTTTTGTCAGCTGGTGTATGACCAAAAAAAGTTCTTGTAGGTGAAAATTCACCAAGTTTATGTCCCACCATATCCTCTGAGATTGTCACTGGTATAAATTTTTTACCATTATAAATTAAAAAACTAACACCAATAAATTCTGGTATTATTGTTGACTTTCTAGACCAAGTTTTAATTGGCATTTTTTTTGGATCTGTTTTTTGTTTTTCAACTTTTTTAATCAAGCTTTCTTCCACAAAAGGTCCTTTCCATACTGATCTAGACATTATTTTTTAGAATCCTTCCTTTTATTTCTTCTTCTTACAATAAATTTATCTGTTCTTTTGTTGTCTCTAGTTTTTAAACCTTTGGCTGATTGACCTGTAGGTGATACTGGGTGTCTTCCACCTGCAGTTTTACCTTCACCACCACCGTGCGGGTGATCTACTGGGTTCATTACAACACCTCTTGTATGTGGTCTTCTACCAAGCCATCTTGATCTTCCAGCTTTACCAATTTTAATATTTTTTTGATCTGGATTTGACAAAACACCAATGGTAGCCATTGATCTAGAGTCAATTTTTCTAACTTCTCCTGAAGTCATCTTAATTAATGAATAATTTCCATCTAAACCGCTAATTGTTACTGATGTTCCAGCTGATCTAGCAATTTTTCCACCTGCTCCTGGTTTTAATTCTACATTATGAATATCTACTCCAACAGGGATATCTCTTAATGGCATGCAGTTACCAACTTTAATTTCTTTTTCTGTTCCATTTTCTACAATGTCACCAACTTTAATTTTTTGTGGAGCTAAATAATAAAAATGCTGACCATCATCAAATTTTATTAACATAATGTAACAAGATCTATTAGGATCATATTCAATTCTTTCTACTTTGCCTGGCATGTCAAATTTTTTTCGATAGAAGTCAACAACTCTATACATTTGTTTGTGCCCACCCGCTCTATTTCTCGAAGTAATATGGCCATTATTATTACGACCCTTCATAGTATTTTTTGGTTCAACTAATTTTTTAAAAGGTTTGCCTTTCCATAGGCCAGTTCTATCGACTAATATTGTTCCTCTGGTAGATTTTGTATATGGTTTAAATGTTTTTAGTGCCATTTTTAAATTCCTGTAGTCAGGTCAATACTCTGACCTTTTTTTAATGTTATAATTGCTTTTTTATAGCCTTGTACTTTAACTTTTTTTCCTCTTGTAACTTTTGTTCTGTTTTGTTTATTAACTATATTAATTTTAGTTACATTAACTTTAAAAATTTTCTCAATATTTTTCTTTAAATTTGTTTTATTTGAAGTAGTTGGAACTTTAAAAACAACTTTATTTTGTTCAGAAAGATTAGTAGATTTTTCTGTTACTATTGGTGATAAAATTTTATCGTATAGATGAATTTTGCTCATTTTAAGAATATCTCTTTTCTAGCTCTTTTACTGAGCTTTCTGTAAACACAACCTTTTTAAATTTAATAATATCAAATGCACTAAAGTGATTCACGTCTGTAACCTTAACATTTGGAATATTTCTTGCTGATTTTTCTATTTTATCTTTTGAAGATTTGTCTAAGATTATTAGTGAATTGGTGATTTCAAATTTTTTGATTATAGAGTGCATATCTTTTGTTTTTTTAATTTCTGAGCTGAAATCACTAAAAATAATTAAATTTTTAAGTTTATTTTTTTCTGTAATCAGCGAAGCTATGCTTAATTTTTTTTCACTCTTATTTAGTTTTCTTTTTTTATAAGCTAACTCGCCTTTAGGACCATGAGCTACACCACCACCAACAAATATGGGAGCTTTTCTACTAGCATGTCTAGCATTTCCAGTTCCTTTTTGTGCGTAAATCTTTGACGTAGATCCAGCAATTTCATTTTGTTGCTTAGTCTTAGCATGTCTTCCTTTGTAGTTTGCATTAGTTTTAAATAAAACATTATCAACTAATCTTTTGTTAATTTTAGCTGAAAAAATCTTATCTAAAACTTCTATTGAAGCTTTCTTTCCGTCTAAGTTTAATTTATCAATTTTCATTATTTTTTCTTTTTATCCGGTGTTTTTTTTGCTTCTTCTGCAGCTGCAATTTTTTCACTAATTGTCATTTTTTTAATATCTTTTACTGCTTTCTTGATAAGTATTTCTGTATTTTTTGAACCTGGTATTGATCCTTTTAGATACAAAAGTTCATTTTCTAAATCAGCTTTGATTATCTCAATATTTTGCATAGTTCTAAGTTTATCACCCATATGACCAGCCATTTTTTTTCCTTTAAAAACTTTACCAGGATCTTGTCTTTGTCCTGTTGAACCATGAGACCTGTGTGATACAGATACACCATGTGTTGCTCTTAATCCGCCAAAGTTGTGTCTTTTCATAGCACCTGCAAAACCTTTACCAATAGTCTTTGAAGTTGTGTCTACAAATTTTACTTCATTAAATATTTCTAAACCGAATTCATTTCCTTCTTTGTATGTAGATGTGTCTTTAACTCTAAATTCTTTTAATTTTTTTTTAGCCTCAGTATTTTTTTTTGCATAAAAACCCTTCATAGCTTTAGTTAATTTTGAGTTTTTTATTTTTCCAAAGCCAAGTTGTACCGCTTTATAACCACGTTTTTCTTCTTCAATAACGTTAATTACTCTTGCTTTTTCCATTTTAATTACAGTAACAGGTACAAGTCTTCCAGTTTTATAAAACTCTCTGGTCATACCTATTTTTTTTCCTATGAGAGCTAAATCTGACATAATTATATTTTTATCTCCACATCAACACCTGATGCTAAATCTAATTTCATTAAAGCCTCAACTGTTTGAGGCGTTGGTTCGATAATATCAATTAATCTTTTGTGTGTTCTAGTTTCAAATTGTTCTCTACTTTTTTTATCAATATGAGGGCCTTTTAAAACGGTATATCTCTCAAGTCTTGTTGGAAGAGGTATTGGTCCTTTGATGGTAGCACCAGTCCTTTTCACTGTATTAACTATTTCTTCAGTGGAAGCGTCTAAAATTTTATTGTCGTAAGCTCTTAATTTAATTCTAATATTCTGTTTTTCCATAATAAATTATCCTGCAATCTTTTTAGTTACTTCATCCTGCACATTTTGTGGGACTTTAGAATAATGATCAAAAAACATAGAATATTGTGCCCTACCTTGTGACATTGATCTTAGATTATTAATATATCCAAACATATTAGCTAAAGGAACCATAGCAGTTATTACAGTTGCATTACCTCTTTGTTCTTGGGTGCTAATTTGACCTCTTCTACTATTTAGGTCTCCAATAACATCTCCCATATAATCTTCAGGTGTAACAACTTCAACTCTCATAACTGGTTCTAGTAATTTTAGTGTTCCTTTTGTACAAGCTTCTTTAAAGCAAGCTCTACTAGCTAACTCAAAAGCTAAAACACTAGAGTCTACATCGTGATGTAATCCATCTAAAATTGTAACTTTATAATCTATCATTGGAAAACCAGCTAAAATTCCACCATCAGATACTGTTTCTATTCCTTTTTCTACACCAGGTATAAATTCTTTTGGAATAGCACCGCCCTTAATCTTACTTTCAACAAGTCTACCAGCACCTGGTTCTTGAGGTTCTACTAAAAGTTTTACTTTAGCAAACTGACCAGCTCCACCACTTTGTTTTTTGTGTGTATATTCAACTTCTGAAGGATTTTGCAAAGTTTCTCTGTATGCTACCTGCGGGGCTCCAACATTTGCTTCAACTTTAAATTCTCTTTTCATTCTATCAACGATAATATCTAAATGAAGTTCACCCATTCCCTTAATAATAGTTTGACCAGATTCCTCATCAGACGTAACTCTAAATGATGGATCTTCAGCTGCCAATCTACCTAAAGCTTCTCCCATTTTTTCTTGGTCAGCTTTAGTTTTTGGCTCAACTGCTATTTCAATTACTGGCTCTGGAAATTCCATAGGCTCTAATAAAACAGGATTATTTTCATCACATAATGTGTGACCTGTAATAGTGTACTTAAGACCAGCTAAAGCAACAATATCTCCTGCATTTGCCTCTTTAATATCTTCTCTTGAGTTAGCGTGCATCAATAGCATTCTTCCAACTCTTTCTTCTTTATCTTTAGAGGTATTATAAACAGCTGTTCCTGTTTTAATTGTACCTGAATAAATTCTTATAAATGTTAGTGATCCAACAAATGGGTCATTAGCAACCTTAAAAGCTAAAGCTGAAAAAGGAGCTTTATCATCAAATTTCATGTCAAGCTCATCTTCTGTTCCAGGTTTAGTTCCTTTAATTGACCCAATATCAATTGGGCTAGGTAGGTAGTTTATCGTTGCATCTAAAAGAGGCTGAACACCTTTATTTTTAAATGCAGAACCTGTGGTAATCGGTACAAAACTAAAATTTAAAGTTCCTTTTCTAATACATGCAATTAAATCTTCTTCTTTGATTTCTTCACCATTAAGATATTTTTCCATTAATTTTTCATCTTGCTCAACGGCTGTTTCAACTAATTCTGTTCTATATTTTTGAGAAATTTCTTTTAAATCATCAGGAATTTCTTTGTATTCCCATTCAGCTCCTAAAGCTTCATTTTTCCACACTTGAGCCTTCATTTTCACTAAATCAACAACACCACTTAGTGAGGCTTCAATACCAATTGGAATTTGTAGTGGTAATGGTTTACAGCCAAGTCTTTCTCTAATCATATCAACACATCTAAAAAAATCAGCTCCAGTTCTATCTAATTTATTAACAAAACAAATTCTTGGAACTTTATATTTATCAGCTTGTCTCCAAACAGTTTCAGATTGAGGTTCAACACCAGCGACACCATCAAATACACAAACAGCACCATCTAAAACTTTTAAAGATCTTTCAACTTCAATAGTAAAATCTACGTGACCTGGTGTATCAATAATATTGATCCTATGGTCATTCCAAAAACAGGTAGTGGCTGCTGAAGTAATTGTTATTCCTCTTTCTTGTTCTTGCTCCATCCAATCCATTGTTGCTGCACCATCATGCACTTCGCCAATTTTATGACTTTTACCCGTGTAATATAAAATTCTTTCGGTAGTAGTAGTTTTACCAGCATCAATGTGAGCCATGATACCAATGTTTCTATATTTGTCTAATGTATGTGTTCTAGCCATAATTTTTTACCACCTAAAATGAGCAAAAGCTTTATTTGACTCTGCCATTTTATGCACATCTTCTCTTTTTTTAACTGCTGATCCTTTTTTTTCATAAGCGTCATACAGTTCATTAAAAATTTTATCTGACATGTGTTTATCTTTTCTTTTTCTTGATGCATCAACTAACCAACGAATTGCTAATGCTTGAGCTCTTTTAGATTTAACTTCTACAGGAACTTGATAAGTAGCACCTCCTACTCTTCTTGATCTAACTTCTACTGTGGGTTTTATATTATTCATTGCTTCATTAAAAATTGTTATTGGATCTTCTTTTGTTTTAGTTTTAATCTTATCAATTGCTTCATAAACAATTTTTTCAGCAACACCCTTTTTACCATCATACATTATAGAATTAATTAATTTTGGAATTATAGTGGATTTAAATATTGGGTCGGGAATAACAATTTTTTTAGGTTGTGTTTTTTTTCTAGACATAATTATTTACCTTTTTTTGTCCCATACAAAGATCTACGTTTTTTTCTATTAGCAACACCTTGAGTGTCTAAATTACCTCTTAAAATATGATATCGTACACCTGGTAAATCTTTAACTCTACCACCTCTGATTAAAACAACAGAGTGCTCTTGAAGGTTATGACCTTCTCCACCAATATAAGCAGTAACCTCAAACCCATTTGACAATCTAACTCTTGCAACTTTTCTTAAAGCTGAGTTTGGTTTTTTTGGAGTTGTTGTGTAAACTTTAACACAAACACCTCTCTTTAAAGGTTGTTTCTGTAAGGCAGGAACTTTGTTCCTAGCTATTGGTTTAGTTCTTTTTTTTCTTAACAACTGGTTAATAGTTGGCATAAAAATTTTTTAATTAATTAAATATATTTTTGATGAAATAACTGACAGGTTATTTGTGGCAGCGTTTAGTTCCATTAGTAGGTACTACATTCCAACCAAAAACACCGCCAAAATACTATTTATTAATCCTTTGTCAAACTAAAACTACAAGTTTAACGTGTTTTTTTATTGATTAGTCTGTGTTTCTGGGGTCTCTGATGGCTGTATCTTTTCCTGATCAGCTAGGAATTTATTGTCAGCTTTTATAGCTTCTTTATTCCACTGGTTTTTAATATTTCCAGTTCCTGCAGGTACCAGTCGTCCAACTATAACATTTTCTTTTAGTCCATTTAATGGATCAACTTTTCCCTTAATTGCAGCATCAGTTAAAACTCGAGTTGTTTCTTGGAAAGATGCAGCTGAAATAAATGATTCTGTCTGCAAAGATGCTTTTGTAATACCCATTAAAACTCTTTCTCCAACAGCAGGTTTTTTACCATCGGCAACAAGTTTCTCATTGGTAACATCAAATTTTATTCTATCTATCATTTCGCCAGGTAAATAAGATGAATCTCCAGATTCTTTAATTTCAACTTTTTTAAGCATTTGTCTTAAGATAGTTTCTATATGTTTGTCATTAATTATAACACCTTGCAGTCTGTAAACTTCCTGAACTTGATTAACAAAATACTCAGTTAGATCCTTTATTCCTAAAATTCTCAAAATATCATGTGGAAGAGGTTGACCGTCCAGTAAATACTCTCCTTTTTTAATCTTTTCACCTTGGTTAAAGTTTATATGCTTACCTTTTGGAATTAAATAATTAGATGGTTCTCCATTTTCAGGTTGAATTGAAATTCTTTGTTTACCTCTAACTTCTTTACCAAATAATACTTGACCATCATTTTCTGCAATTATTGCACTATCTTTTGCTTTTCTTGCTTCAAATAATTCAGCGACACGTGGTAATCCTCCGGTAATATCTTTTGTTTTAGTAGTTTCTTTAGGCAGTCTGGCTATTACATCTCCTGCGTAAATTTTTTGTCCGTCAGTAACAGATAAAATTGAATCTGGTACTAGATAATATCTTGCTTCATTATCATCTGCTTTTTTTATAACATTACCTTTTTCATCTCTTAAAGTTATTCTAGGTTTTAAATCTGTATTTTTTGATTGTGCCCTCCAATCAATTACTGATTTAGAAGATATACCTGTTGCATCATCAGTTGTTTCTTGAATTGACACCCCATCAATTAAATCAACAAAACCAGCGGTACCACTTTTTTCTGCAATCACTGGTGTTGTGTAAGGATCCCACTCACAAATTTTATCATTTGATTTTACTTTATCACCATTTTGAAAAAATAATTTAGATCCATANGCAACTTTATAAACAGCTACTTGAACACCGTTGTCATCTTCGATNGATAANTGGGTATTTCTTCCCATTACAATTAAGTTTTTCTTTGAATCTTCTAATAAATTTGAATTTATGATTTTTAAAGTTCCTGCAGATTTTGTTACTATNTGTGATTCTTGTTTTACAGAAGCTGTACCTCCAACGTGGAAAGTTCTCATTGTTAATTGAGTACCAGGTTCTCCAATTGATTGGGCTGAAATCATACCAATAGCTTCTCCAACATGAACCATTTTACCTCTAGATAAATCTCTACCATAACATGTAGCACAAACACCTAATTTAGAACTACATGTCATAACTGAATATGCATTTATAAATTTTACACCAGCGGCGTCAATTTTATCACAGCCAGACTCATCTATCATTGTATCTTTTTTAATTACTACTTCTCCAGTAATTGGATTTTTTACATCTGTTGCTGTAACTCTACCAAGAGCTCTTTCTGCAAGACTTACAACTACATTTCCACCTTCNAAAATTTCAGCTAATTCAATAAATCCAGGATTATCACATTTAACTTTAGTTATAGTTAAATCTTGTGCAACATCACACAGTCTTCTAGTTAAATATCCAGAGCTAGCTGTTTTTAAAGCTGTATCAGCTAAACCTTTCCTAGCACCGTGAGTTGAATTAAAATATTCAAGTGCTGTAAGACCTTCTTTAAAATTTGATATAATAGGTGTTTCAATAATCTCACCAGAGGGTTTTGCAATTAATCCTCTCATACCAGCTAATTGTTTCATTTGAGCAGCAGAACCCCTTGCACCACTATCAGCCATCATAAACACAGAGTTTATCTTCATACCATCAGGCGTTGTTTCAGTTGCAGAAATACCTTTCATCATTTCACCGGCCACTTTATCTGTACATTTAGACCAGGCATCAACAACTTTGTTATATTTCTCACCTCTTGTAATTAAACCCTCTGAATATTGATTTTCATAATCTGATATTAATTTTTTTGTGTCTTCGATTANTTGACCTTTGTTTTCAGGTATAACTAAATCATCTTTTCCAAAAGAAATTCCAGCNTTAAANGCATGTTTAAATCCAAGATCTTTTAATTTATCACAAAAAATAACTGTAGTTTTTTGTCCACAAAATCTNAATACTTGATCAATAATTTCAGAAACAGTTTTCTTAGGTAATAGTCTATCTATCATTGAAAATTTAATATTTTTATTTTTTGGAAGTAAATTTGCTAATAAAAATCTTCCAGCAGTTGATGTGTATTTTTCTAATTTTTTATTTCCATTATCATCAATTGTTTCAAATCTAGATATTATAGTTGTGTGAACTTTTATTTGTCCAGTTGAAAGAGCATGCTCTATCGCATCGGCATCAATAAAATAACCCTCTGGCTTATCCGTTTGAAATGGTGCTTGTGACAGATAATAAAGACCCAAGATCATATCTTGACTTGGCACAATAATTGGTTTTCCATTTGATGGACTTAAAATGTTATTAGTTGAAAGCATTAAAATTCTTGCTTCAAGTTGTGCCTCTAAGACTCAAAGGTACGTGAACAGCCATCTGGTCACCATCAAAGTCAGCATTAAAAGCTGCACAACATAGTGGATGCAATTCAATAGCGTCACCTTCTATTAATTTAGGTTCAAAAGCTTGTACGCCTAATCTGTGTAATGTAGGTGCTCTATTTAATAAAACAGGGTGTTCTCTTACAATTAATTCTAGTGCATCCCATACAGCATTGGTTTCTTTTTCAACTAATTTTTTAGCTTGTTTAATTGTTGATGCTAAACCTAATTTATTCAATCTTGCATACAAAAATGGCTTAAATAATTCTAAAGCCATTTTTTTTGGTAATCCACACTCGTGTAATTTTAAATCTGGACCCACAACAATTACTGATCTTCCAGAATAATCTACTCTTTTTCCTAATAAGTTTTGTCTAAATCTACCTTGTTTACCTTTTAGCATTTCAGCTAAAGATTTTAATGGACGTTTACCAGTACCAGTTATTACTCTTCCTCTTCTTCCATTATCAAATAATGCATCTACAGACTCTTGAAGCATTCTTTTTTCGTTTCTAACAATTATATCCGGGGCTTTGAGATCCATTAATCTTTTAAGACGATTATTTCTATTTATTACCCTTCTATAAAGATCATTCAAATCAGATGTTGCAAATCTTCCCCCATCCAAAGGAACTAAAGGTCTTAACTCAGGTGGTATTACTGGGATAACAGTCAAAATCATCCACTCTGGTTTTTGCCCTGTTTCTAAAAATGATTCTATTAATTTTAATCTTTTAATAGATCTTTCTTCGTTAACTTTTGATTTTGTCTCTTCAATAGTATTTATTAAAGTTTTCCTTTCTTGCTCTAAATCTAATGATTTTAAAATTGTTAAAATTGCCTCTGCACCAATTCCTGCTTCAAAAGATTCTTCACCAAATTCATCTTGGTATTTTGCAAGTTCTTCCTCATTCAATAATTGATTTTTTTGAAGTCCAGTTAATCCTGGTTCAATAACAATAAAATTTTCAAAATATAAAACTCTTTCAACTTCTTTTAGCTTCATATCTACAGCAAGTGAAATTCTACTAGGTAAAGATTTCAAGAACCATATATGTGCAACTGGTGTTGCAAGATTTATATGCCCCATTCTTTCTCTTCTTACATTGGATTTAGTTACTTCAACTCCACATTTTTCACAAATTATCCCTCTAAATTTCATTCTTTTGTATTTACCACATAAACATTCGTAATCTTTTATCGGTCCAAAAATTCTAGCACAAAATAACCCATCTTTTTCAGGTCTAAAAGTTCTATAGTTAATAGTTTCAGGTTTTTTAATTTCCCCAAAAGTCCAAGATTTAATTTTTTCTGGGCTTGCTAAAGTAATTTTAATGCTATTAAAATTTTGAGCATCTGAAATTTCACTATTTTTAAATAAATCTGTTAATTCTTTTTTCATACTTAATTCAATTCTATATTTAGTGCTAATGATTTGATCTCTTTCACTAATACGTTAAATGACTCAGGAATACCTGACTCAAAATTTTCTTCACCTTTTACAATAGTTTCATAAACTTTAACTCTTCCGCAACATCGTCAGATTTAACTGTAAGAATTTCCTGCAATGAATATGAAGCACCATAAGCTTCTAAAGCCCACACTTCCATTTCACCAAATCTTTGACCACCTAATTGTGCTTTTCCACCTAAAGGTTGTTGGGTAACTAAGCTATATGGTCCAGTTGATCTTGCATGAATTTTGTCTTCAACTAAATGATGTAGTTTAAGCATATATATAATTCCAACTGTTACAGGTCTATCAAACATCTCTCCTGTTCTTCCATCCCATAAAAAAGTTTGACCTGAGGTAGGTAATTTAGCTAACTTAAGCATTTCAGAAACGTCTTTTTCTTTTGCACCATCAAAAACAGGTGTAGATATAGCAACACCATTTTGAAGATTTTCACATAAATCTCTAAATTCAGTTTTGTTTAATTTATCTATTCCACCATCAAAAACTTCGTTACCATAAATGGATTTTAAAAATGAGGCAATTTTTTCAGTTTTTTCAAATTTTTTATTGTTTTCATTAACTAATTTTTTAACTTCCTCTCCAAATTCTTTACAGGCCCAACCAAGATGGGTTTCTAAAATTTGTCCAACATTCATACGGCTAGGAACTCCAAGTGGATTAAGAACTATATCTACAGGTCGGCCATCTTCTCTATAAGGCATGTCTTCAACTGGTACAATTTTACTAACCACTCCTTTATTTCCATGTCTTCCTGACATCTTATCACCCGGTCTAAGTCTACGTTTAATAGCTACAAAAACTTTTACCATTTTCATTACACTCGGTAATAAGTCATCACCACTTCTAATTTTTAAAACTTTATCTTCAAATCTATCCTGAATATCTTGTTTTGCTTTATTATACTGGTCTTTTAATTGAGCAAGTGTAGCCTCATTGTTTGAATTACCATCAGTAATTTTAAAAACTTCATTAATATTAATTTTATTAATNATATCCAAATCTAANTTGGTGCCTTGCTCAACATCTTTAATTTTTTTAGACAATGTAGAACCAGACAAAATTTGATTTGCTCTTTGTTTTATACTTCTTTCTAATATTTCTTCTTCAACAATCTTATCTTGTTGTACTGTTTCAATTTCAGCTCTTTCAATTGTGATTGATCTTTCATCTTTTTCAATTCCATGTCTATTAAAAACTCTGACATCAACAACTGTACCGCTGCTACCTCTAGACATTCTTAAAGAAGTATCTGTAACATCTATCGCTTTTTCACCAAATATTGATCGCAATAATTTTTCTTCTGGTCCCGAAGCAGAGTCACCTTTTGGAGTAACTTTTCCAACCAAGATATCTCCTGCTTTAACTTCAGCACCAATGTAAACTATTCCTGACTCATCAAGGTTTTTTAATGCTTCTTCATTAACATTAGGTATATCTCGTGTGATATCTTCCTCACCTAGTTTAGTGTCTCTTGCCATGACTTCATACTCAACAATATGAACTGAAGTGAACACATCATCTGTGACACATCTTTCTGAAATTAAAATTGAGTCTTCAAAATTGTATCCCTGCCAAGGCATGAATGCTACTGTCACATTTTTACCCAAAGCTAATTCACCTAATTTTGTTGAAGGACCATCTGCTATAATGTCTCCTGATCTAACTTTGTCACCTACTCTTACAAGTGGTTTTTGGTTAATACATGTATTTTGATTTGATCTTTTAAATTTTTGTAGATTATAAATATCTACTGCTGATTTTGTAAAATCAGTTTCATCTGTTGCTTTAATTACAATTCTTTTTCCATCAATCTTATCAACAATCCCTTCTCTTTTAGCAACAATTGTAACTCCAGAGTCTAATGCTACATCACTTTCAATACCAGTACCAACCAATGGAGACTCAGGCTTTAAAAGAGGTACTGCTTGTCTCATCATATTTGAACCCATCAATGCTCTATTGGCATCATCATTTTCTAAGAAAGGAATTAATGATGCTGCCACTGAAACTAATTGTTTTGGTGATACATCAATGTATTCAATATTTTCTGGTTTAGATAAAATAAAGTTTAAATTTTCTCTACAAGAAACTAATTCTTCAATAATTTTTCCTTTTTTATCAACTTTAGTGTTTGCTTGTGCAATCGTATATTTTGTTTCTTCCATAGCCGACAAATACACAACATTATCTTCAACTACACCATTTTTAACTTTTTTATATGGGCTTTCAATAAAACCATATTTATTAATTTTAGCATAAGTTGATAAACTATTTATTAATCCGATGTTAGGTCCTTCAGGTGTTTCAATTGGACAAATTCTTCCATAATGAGTTGGGTGAACATCACGTACTTCAAACCCAGCCCTCTCTCTAGTCAAACCACCCGGTCCTAATGCCGAAACTCTTCTTTTATGAGTAATTTCAGATAGAGGATTAGTTTGATCCATAAATTGTGATAATTGTGAACTAGCAAAAAAATCTTTTAAAGATACTGTTAGTGGCTTTGCATTTATCAAATCTTGGGGCATAGCAGACTCAATATCCAGAGTTGTCATTTTTTCTTTAATGGCTCTTTCCATTCTATAAACACCTATACGAGCTTGATTTTCAACCAACTCACCTACAGATCTTACTCTTCTATTTCCTAAATGATCAATGTCATCTACCTCATCTTTTCCATCACGAAGATCTAACATTTTATGGATTATTGCCAAAATATCATCATTTCTTAAAATTGTAATTTTATCAGAACAAGTAAGGTTCAATCTTGAGTTCATCTTAACTCTACCAACATCAGATAAATCATATCTATCTGAACTAAAAAATAGATTATTAAATATTTGTGTGGCTATTTCTATTGTTGGGGGTTCACCCGGTCTTAAGACTTTGTAAATTTCTGTAATTGCTTCTTCTTTAGAGTTATTTTTATCATTTAAAATAGTAGTAAGTAAGTAAGGGCCTTTATTTATAGAGTTTGTAACTGAAATCTCTATTGTAGAAATATTTGCTTCTAAAATTTTTTTAATAATAGTATCGTTTAATTCAGTTCCAATTCCAAATGTTCCTTCTTCTTCGTCACTAACTTTAATTTCTTTATGTAAAAATTTTCCATATAAGGACTCTTGACTAACTAAAATATCTTTTAAGCCATCATTGGATAATTTTTTTGCAGTTAAAAAATTAACTTTATCCCCAAGCGCTATAACAACTTTACCAGTTTTAAAATCAATAACTTCTTCTGAAAAATTTTTAGCTTTGTAATTTTCTGGATTGAATTTAGTTTTCCATTTATTTGTTTTTTCATCGAAAGAAAATTGTTCTTTGTCATAAAATTCATTAACTATTTCATTTTTATTATAACCTAGGGCCATTAGTAATGTTGAAGCAAATATTTTCTTTTTCCTATCTATTTTAAAATAAAGTAGGTCTTTAACATCATATTCAAAATCTAACCAAGAGCCTCTATTAGGAATTACTCTACAATTAAAAAGTAATTTTCCACTAGCATGAGATTTACCTTTATCATGATCAAAAAATACACCTGGGCTTCTATGCATTTGGTTTACTACAACCCTTTGAACACCATTTGTTATAAAAGTTCCACTATTTGTCATCATAGGAACCTCTCCCATGTAAACTTCTTGTTCTTTAGCTGACAGTATATCTTTAGTGTTATTTTCTTGATCTATTTCATAGACAACTAATCTTAATGTACATTTAAGAGCTGAAGAATAAGTTAAACCTCTTTGTATACATTCCTCTGTATCAAATTTCGGTTTTTCTAATCTATAAGAAACATATTCTAATGTTGCTTTATCGTTTAAATCTTCAATTGGAAAAATACTTTTAAAAACTCTGTCAAAACCTTTTGTTAGTTCTGCATTTTCTTTGAAATCGGTTAATTCTTTATAAGAATTTTTTTGAACTTCGATTAGATTTGGAATTGATAATGACTCTGTTAATTTTCCAAAACTTTTTCTAACATTTTTTTTTTCAGTAAAAGATAATTGCATCTACAAATCAATTACCGATTAATAAATTAATCAGCAATTTAGTTCTTTCTAATTAATTTATTTAAGTTCTACTTTTGCGCCAGCTGCTTCCAACTTAGCCTTAATTTCTTCAGCGTCTTTTTTATTAACGCCAGATTTTACTTCTTTTGGAGCACCTTCAACTAAATCTTTTGCTTCTTTAAGACCTAGTGATGTTGCGGCTCTTACTTCTTTAATAACGTTAATTTTTTTATCACCAGCAGAAACTAACATGATTGTAAAGTCATCCTTTGCTTCTTCTGCAGCTCCACCCGCTGCTGCTGCTGCTGGAGCGGCTGCAGCCATAGCTGTAACACCCCATTTTTCCTCAAGTTGTTTTGAAAGTTCAGCTGCTTCAACAACAGATAAACTTGATAAATCTTCAATAATTTTATTTAGGTCAGGCATATTTTTAATGTACTTCTTTAGGTTGTTTTTTCAGAATTTTCTGGTGCCAAATTACTCATTTTTTCAGATCGTGCAAGCAAAATACTTACAAATTTTGATGCTGGTGTAGCTAAAATTCCAACAATTTTTGCTCTAGCCTCATCTAAGGTAGGTAAATTAGCCACATTTTGAACTCCAGCTTGATCTAGGACTTCTTCACCCATTATTCCACCTAAAAGTTTTAGGTTTTCATTATCTTTAGCAAATTTGGATAGAATTCTAGCAGAAATAATTGCATCACTTGAGAATGCTACAGCTGTTGGGCCAGTGAACAAATTTGAAAGATCTTTACATTTAGTTTTTTCAAGAGCTAATTTTGTAATTCTATTTTTAGTTATTTGAAACTTAATTCCATGTTCTCGCATTTTAGATCTTAAATCATCAAGTTGTGTCATCGTTAAACCTTGATAGTGAGTAACAATAACAGCTTCGTTGTTTTTAAACTGACTTTCTATCTCACTAATATAATTTTTTTTTTGTTCCTTGTTCATCATAATTATATAACCTTACCTAACTTAACTTTGTAAGAAACTCCCATACTTGAAGTAACGAAAGTATTTTTAATTAAATCACCTTTTAATGTGTTATTCGATTTTTCTTTTTCTAAAGTGTCAAGTATTGCTTTAAAATTTTTTAATAATTTATCATCACTAAATGATTTTTTTCCAATGCTAACTCCAATATTACCATCCTTATCATTTCTTATTTCAGCTTGACCAGATTTAGCATCTGTTACAGCTTGTTTAATATTTTCAGAGACAGATCCAAGTTTAGGATTGGGCATCAAACCTTTTGGTCCTAAAACTTTTCCAAGTTTGGAAAGTTTTATCATCATTCCAGGTGTGCAAATTAATTTTTCAAAATTTAATTCACCACCTTTAATTTTTTCAATCAATTCATCACTGCCAACAATATCAGCACCAGCATCTTTTGCTTCGTTAGCTTTAGCATCTTCGCATACTACTGCAACTTTAACTTTTTTTCCTGTACCACCAGGTAAATTAACAACAGTTCTTATATTTACTTCACCTTTTTTTTGTTTGTTATTAACTTGGAAGCTTAAGTCAATTGACTCATCGAATTTTGTTGTACAGTTTTTTTTTACTTCAGTTAGTAATTTTTCAATTACCTCTGCTGGTAAGTCTTTAGTTTTTTTCGGAAGGTGATTAAATCTTTTCGAAGACATTATTCTTTAACCTCTATACCCATTGATCTGGCTGATCCAGCAATAATCTTAACAGCTTGTTCTAAATCATGAGCATTAAGATCTTTCATTTTTTGAGTAGCTATTTCCTCAGCTTGTTTTTTTGTAATTGATCCAGCAACACTTCTTCCTGGTTCTTTAGATCCACCTTTTAATTTTGCAGCTTCTTTTATAAAGTGAGAAGCAGGTGGTGATTTTATTTCGAAATCAAATTTTTTATCTTTATAAACTGTAATAATAACAGGGATTGGTTTTCCTGCAAAAGCTTTAGTCTTATCGTTAAATGCTTTACAAAATTCCATAATATTAATTCCTCTTTGTCCAAGAGCTGGTCCAACTGGAGGTGCAGGGTTTGCTTGACCCCCATTGATTTGTAATTTTATATATCCACTTATTTCTTTTGCCATTAACTTACCTTCTCAACTTGGTTATACTCTAAATCTACTGGTGTTGGTCTTCCAAAAATTGAT
>JGI20158J14315_10001556_pt1 | contig 16632 bp, 9 predicted proteins | sample COG_08_FD_14315 | JGI IMG/M metagenome (IMG submission 14315)
CCGCCGCGGCGTCGACGAGCGCGGCGGCGGCTCGACCGCAAACGACGACTGGAACAACCAATTCGGCGACGACGACGACGACCACCGCTCCGACGAGGAAGAAGACGAACGTTTGCCGTATATCCCGTATTACCAAGGAAACGCAGGCGACGACGACGACGACGACAATGATGATGACCACCACCGCGGTAACCGCGACGCTCAAAACTCCGCCGCCGCCGAGGACGGTACCGAAAACACCGCCGATACCGAAGGATCAGGAGGGAACGGGGGATTCACCAACATCTCCGGTGCCTCCATCGTACGAAGAGCAAACGGGCCGGATAATTTGTAATACCATATACTACCACACGACTCACATTCGCGCGTATATATATACTACTACCGTAGTAGTACCAGTGTGACTCTTTTCTGCGTTTTATTAAAAAAGAGATGTTTGAGCATGTTGAGTGCAAAATCGATGATGAAAACCCAAAAAGAAAAAAAGGTGAAAAAAATGTGCTGACGCACGCATTTTTCTTCGTTTGAATCGCACCCGATTCTCCCACATTCTCAAAGTGTCATCATCGCTCTAAAACTTTACCACGACGTCCGAAAAAGTGTCTCTCTCATCGCCCTTACACGCTGGTTGTTGTTCTCTTCTTCCGTCTCGACGACAGAGTGTTATTATTAAACGCGCGACTGTTGTTGTTGTTGTTTCGTTTTGAGAGCGAGAGTGTTGAGATCATCTCATCTTCGTTCGGGAGAAACGATCTACAAACAGTTGACGAACGACGTCGAAGATTTTTTAGCACGAGGAGTACACACACACGCATAAAGAGTGAGAGACAGAAAGACACAATCATCCAGAGAAGAGAGAATAAAACAGACAAATATACGAATAATGGGCGCGTACCTCTCGCAACCGGTAAAAGAGAAAGAAAGTTCAGACGGCGGGAACGTGAAAGTGAAGTTCGGGACGAGTGCGATGCAAGGCTGGAGGACAAGCATGGAGGATTCGCACTGCGCGGTGCCGGATTTAGACGAAAACACGTCCTTCTTCGCGGTGTTTGACGGCCACGGCGGGAAGGAAGTCGCTTTGTACGCAGGGAGGTACCTTCCGCAAATATTGAAAGATACGAACGCGTACAAGGAAGAAAACGATTTGAAACAGGCGTTGGTGGAGTCGTTTATGAAAATCGACGAAGTCATGAAGGATAAAACGAACGCGCAAGAGTTGGCGGAGTTGAGCGGGAGGAGACGGTTTCGGGAGGAAGAAGAGGATGCGGATGAAAAAATGTCGGCGGGAGGCTCGAGAAACGTGAACGAAGCCATTCGAAGGGCGCTCAAGGAGAGGTTGTTGGCGGAAGGGACGCCGAGCGAGGAGGTGGATTTAATCATTCCGAGTTTAACGAATGACGACGACGAGGAGGAGGAAGAAGAGGTGAATAAAAAGAATGGCGAGAGAAAGGAAGGAGGAGAAATCGGGAAAGATAGTTCTAAGAATACGGCGGCGAACGAACAACCCGTCGCGTCTACGTCTTCTGCCGGCGGCGGTAAAAAGAAGTTCGTGCCTTTATCCGAGGAAGAGTTGAGCGAATGGGAAGGTCCAGTCGCCGGCGCGGCGGCGGTTTCGGTCGCGTTGAGAAACGGGGAAATTATATGCGCCAACGCCGGCGACTCGAGAGCGGTGTTGTGTAGAGACGGTAAAGCTATCGACATGTCTCGAGATCATAAACCTACGGACGAGGACGAATGCGAGAGAATTGTCAAGGCGGGAGGGTTCGTGGCCGACGGTCGCGTGAACGGGTCGTTGGCGTTGTCTAGAGCCATCGGCGATTTCGAATATAAAAGAAACAACGTCCCGGACGACTTGCCGCCAGAGTTATATTGCGTGACTGCTAATCCCGAAGTGAAAACGTTTAAATACGAACAGGACCAAGACGAGTTTATAATAATCGCCTGCGACGGCGTTTGGGACGTGATGACCAGTCAAGAGTGCGTGGACTTTGTTCGCGAGCGGTTGTGTTATAGTTCAACGAAAGACGGTGTGGTGCCGCCAGAACATCTCTCGAAAATCACCGAGGAATTGTGCGATGCGTGTTGCGCCACGGACACGAGAGGGAGCGGATTGGGATGCGATAATATATCCGCGGTTATCGTCCAGTTTTTAGATTCCAAGAAATATAAAGAGACGTGGGAGAAATATAAAAATAATACGTCGAGTGTAGAAGGCAAAGGAACGAACCAAGCGCTGGATGATGATGCGAAGGAGGCAACTGCCGCCGCCGCCGTCGGTAATACTAACAAATAATAATTGAGGATGTATACTACATGTAGTTCACTAATATTTAACAAAATAGACATATAATATAAAAGCAATAATTCTTTGATTGATTAATACTTAAAAGAGACTACTTCTGTACTACTTTACGCGCCTCCTCGACAAACTCGCGAACGAGAGGCATCATTTTTCTTCCTCTAAAGTTAATGCACCAGTTTGAAATTTGTCCTGAAGACATCCCAGTCGCCTGCGACAGAACCATCTTCTCTTTTCTCGACGGATACGGGTGATGAACGTTCTCGTACATCCAGTCTTTTAACGGCTTGGTAATCCTTCGAGTGGACGCCGCGCTTCCCGGTTTCAACCGTTTCTTCTTTTCTTCCATCATCATCCTCGCGTCTTGGCACAATCTCCTGGTATCATCATCCTCGACGCTAAAACTCTTACCACCACCACCCCACGACGCGACGGCGACGTAATCCGTCATCTTCTTCACCCGCTCCAACCGTTTGTTCATGATCCTTTTCACATTTCGTTCCGTCTGCGTGGCGATGGATTTTTTACTACTCAACGATGTTAAACAGTTCTCTTCTTTTTTGTCTTCTTCTCGTTTGTTCATCGTCGACGAGACATCTCGAAGCGCCTCTCTCAGCGCGTTCGTGAATTCCCGATTATTATGATGATGTTCTTCTTCTTCTTCTTCTTCTTCTTCTTCTTCTTCTTCTGTATCTCTCCTAAACANTTCCACCCGTTTCGCGATATCGTCTCTCCTTCCCTCGAACGAGGAGGAAAACCCGTTTATTAAAGNNCTCCTCTTCCTCTGCGTCTCTTCTTCTTCTTCTTCTTCTTCTTCTTCTGCGTTCATCGTGGTGATGCGTCCTTTGATCTCGCGATTGTTTTTTTAAATGTGTTTGACCTTCTTTTTGCAAAAAAAAAGGCGTTACGAGTACTCGTTCGGTCGCCCTAATAAATTCTCAGCCGAAGATATTTTTTAGACAGATCGAACGAGAGAGCAGACGAACGAGAGAGATAACGTGACCTGACCTTTCCGTGACCTTTCCGAAAAGACGACAGCACAAAAATCATCATCGTCAGCGCAGCATCCTCTTCTTCGTCGAGCGCACTGTTTTGTGCACACGACGCTTCATCGCGTTTTAACGAAAAAAAGGCGATCTCTAAAGACGATGATCTCGATGACGAATGCGGATCAAAATCGAGACGACAAAGTGTCCAGAGGGAACAACAACATCACCCCGATTAAAATCAGAAAAGTTATTCCAAAAACGGAGGACAGACGAGACAAAACGACTTCTCCGGGGAATCATCATCATCATCAGCGCTCGGAAGANGAAGACCAAGAAGACTCATCGCCTCAATCGCGATCGCGTTCGATGACCGAAGATGACGATNAGGTNTTATTAAATTCGAGAGGTCAAAGTCCGAGGAGAAATTTACAGTTCACGACGGCGACGAGCAACAACAGTCGAGAAGGATCGTCCGTGGCGAGTTCGGAGGAGGATTTGCAGGTTGCGAATGGCGAGCGGATTCGAGGAGAATCGTCGTCGTCGGGGAATAAGAACGAAAACGATTCAGACGAGAATCCTGAAGAGAGAACCAACATAATAAACAACGGAGGAGAGAGTAAACAACAAAATCAAGGTATTAAAAGCAACGTCGTGCAACGGATGGGAAGATGTTCGTCCACTTCGTCTATGATAAGTTCGACGGCGAAAACGGACGAGTACGGATTACAGACCAAGCCGTGCACCGTCGCTCGATTGGACGGGTATTGTTACGGGTTTCCGGTGGACGAGAGGAAAGAGAAGGCGTACTCGAAAGCGAGGAAACAGTTGATGAAACAAAAAGACAGAGCGAGCGAGAGTTACGCGAGGTACTCGAAAGCCAGGAAGGTGTGGAAAGAGGCGAAGAGGACGAGCGGGAGTTCCGGGAGTAGCGTGACCAACGTCACCAACTCGGCTATAAACGAAGCGTTGAATCAGTGCCAACGCGAAGTTGCCAGAAACGGTTTACCGGAGAAAAAGAGAGCGAAAGCGTGGTTGGACGCGTTATCCGTGAAATCGAAGCGGGATAATTGCGAGAAGACGTACGAGGAGTACTCGCAATTGAGCGAAAGAGAACGATTCGATCGCGAACGCGCGAGCGTCAGAGTAGATTTGATCAACGTGTTTCCGGATCATCCGAGATACTCGCTAGGCGCCATCGACTCGATGAAAGAACGCAAAGAAGAAGGAGAAGAAGAAGAAGAAGAAGGAGGAGAAGAAGACCAAAAGATACAGCACGAATTAGTTACTGAATCGTTAGATAGGTTGAGATCGAGTAGCGCGCGCGGCCAATCGTCGATGACGAGTAGCGGGAACGAGTCTTCGAGCGGCGGCGAAATGTATAGCAACTCCGCCAGCCCAAGATTTTCGCAACATCAAAATCACATCCAGGCGATGAACAGTTTTGGAGAGACTTTCGTCGGGTCGCCCCCGCGTTCGCCCCACGGGTTGAGAGGCTTTAAAAAAGAAGACGACGAAGAAGGCGTCTTCGTCTTCGAAGGCGACGCTCTTAAACGAACGACGAGTAGCGAAAGTGATGGCACCTCAAACGATAGGGACGATACCGCTGATACTACCAAAGAGGAACCGCAAAACGCAATCATGCAACTCTTGACGGGTTCTTTCTTTGAGAAATTGAATATGTTCCCGGCGCGAGTATCGAGCATCAAAGAGGAGGAAGGGAGAGAAGGTAAGAAGAAAGCGAACAACAACAACAACGACGACGACGACGAAGATGAAGAAGAAGACGACGAAGATCAATTTAGATTACCGGAAAACTATATGGACTCAACATCATTACAATATTTCGGGAAAATGGAACGTGTTTTGATGGCTTTCAGCGCGCGCTCGCCGAGAGATTTGGAAAAATCACACGTCGTCGCAGCGGCAATGTCTTTGCTCGTTTTCAAAGGCAACGAAGAGAATGCGTTTTGGACGTTAGTGTGCCTCGCTGAAGACGTCAACTTGTTTTTGGACGAAGCAGAAGTGACGACGGAGACGATTGTGTTGGAGGAGCGAACGAGACACAACTCTTCCTTGGAACGCGTGCATACTAATTTGGTCGGGAAGATCTTCACTCGCATAGGCGCTGGATTCTTCCCGCCAAACGTCGTCTTACGAATCTTGGATGCGATCATCCTCTCTCCACCGCCGTTGTCCTCTCGCTTACTTCATCACATCGCGTATGAGTTCTTATTTCATCACGGCGAAAAGTTAAAAGATGAAGAGAGGACTTTAGAAATCGCCACGGAGGCGTTCGACTGCGACGAGTTAATCATCAATGGCATGAAGATGATGAGCGCGACGGAAACGATGAAAAGTAATTTGTCCTTACGGATTCTCGCCAGACAGCGGGTTGAACGCTCGAGCGGTGGCTTTTGCGGTCCAGACAAAGGCTGGTCAGTCTCGTTGGTTTCCGCCAAGAGAATGAAAGATGGCGACGTGTCTTCCAAGAAGAAGAAAATGTTTGTTCCAACCAGCGGTTGGAGCAGCGACGAGGACGAGGCGATCATGAAAGCCACCCGAAGTTGCGATTTCTTCGGACATTTTTCGCCGTTGCGAAATCGCAGGAAGTCGCAAGATGATTTTCTCCGGGAGGAAGAAAAGAAACAGCAATCGCGAAGCGTTCAAGAAGTCGTCAACGAGATCAACGAGTCGGGATCAGAACTTGAACGAAAAAAAAGCGAGGACCCGCTGATGATGACCTTATCGCCGGTGAAAACGATTCCTTCGCAAGACACTCTGAATGAATCTGCGGATATCATGCGGTACAAATTCGTCATTCGAGGCCCGAACGATGTCACGTGTACGATGTACCGTAACCGCGCCGATCTCGTGCGTTTACACGAGATTTTATGCGAGAGGAAAATCACGGCGCAGCTCTCCATGTTGAGACTCCCGAAATCATTCACGAACAAGTTAACCGCTGGAATCACCAAAACCGGTTTCAACGAGTCGCAAGAGTATTTCGTTCGCCTCTCGAAAGCGGGCGTTCCCGGGTTGCAGAAAGTCTTCGAAGAGTTTTTCGAGCTCGACTCGCCGGATTTGAACGAGTATTGCTACGAGTCCGACGATACGCAAGGCAGCTTTGATGATTACTAAAAAAAATTGTATTAAATATAGACGCCGTAGATGAATAGCAAGAATTGTTGTGTAGTACATGATGAAATACCGTCTTCATATCAATAACATAATTTAAAGAATCGATTATTTATTTAGTCGTACACGCACACCCCGTAATTCTCCTCCATGGCCACTCGTAAGGCATAATGTTCCAGCCCGATCAAATGCACGGTATTAACGACCGCATTCTTAAAATACCTGCCCCCACCTTTACTCGAAAATCCGTATAAATCTAATCTCGTGCACAAACCGCTCGCGAGGACGGACATGGCTAATTTAAACCCGCCGGTGCTCGCGTGTTTGGTTTTAATGTTCAACTCGTCGTGGTATTTGGCATAGACGTTCCCAACCATCTCCGAAGCCATCGGTGTCTCCCACAACAACTGTTTACCTCTAAAAGTTAACTTTGAAAATTCCTTCTTATTGCCGAACATCCAATATTTCGCGGCGTCTTTCCACATGTAGTACTTGTTCGCTTTTTGTCCCTCTACGCCGTATTGTTTCTCATCGCGTCTTTGCTTCCAATAATACACGTCGCCTTTCACCCCAATATCCTTCTTATATGCTTTCAAAGGCCCGTTGTACCGAAAAACGGTGTCGTGATTGTCGATTTCCGGACCTCGTCCTTTCCCTAACATGTTATCCGCCACGGCGACGAGCGCGCACGTCCCCAACTCGCCTCGTTTCAAATCCGGAAAAACTAAGGAGCCATCCAACCCGGGCATTTTCTTATCTTTGAAATACTGTTCCGGACCTCGCTTAAAACCCATATCGTCGCCTTCCAGATGTCTTTTCACGCACGTTCTCGTCCACATCGTGCACGCCGAATCCGATTGCCACATCTTGTAATGTTTCAAAACCTCCTCTCGGACGCTCTCTGGAGGCGGCTTGAAATCCGGTTGCCTCGATTTCGCCAACGCTCGGTTTCTGTCCGTTTGAAACGCCTGGTGCCCTTTCAATAACTTCCGAAGTCCTATTCTAGTAGTAATGTTTAAAATGTTGCTACTCTTCGCCTCATCGTCGTCTGAATCCTCCTCCTCGCTCTCCTCCAAGTCGAACGACAATATCCTCCTCTTCTTCATAGTGACCGACAAATCTTCCATCGTTCTCTTCGGCGCGTACCCGCACATTTCCGGCACTGTAACTTTCTTGCATTTCTTGCAATTATCCACCTCCGTTTTCGGTTTCTGCACCGGTTGGTCTAAGTGATAATCCAAATCGCCGTCTAAATCCGAGTGCTCTTCCCCGTCATCTTTCGCCAACGACTCTTCGATTGGCTCCTTGGCCACTTCAGACGGGTCCACGTGTTGTTCTTCGTACGACGTTAAGCCAACGTCCGGGGCGTCGTCGTCCACCGAGGACATTTGATTCGCATCATCCGCAACGTTTAATGATAAAGAAGAAGAAGATGAGGAAAACGACCCAGCTTTCCCGAAAATCAAGCTCAGAATGAAAAGAATGCCGAAAGTAATCGAGAGAAAAATCTTCGGCGACGTCGGTTCGTCCTCTTTAGATACCTTCGTCGCCCTCTTCTTAGTCTCGTTATAACTGTTGTTGTTGTTGCGAGTATTCGACATCGTTATTTTCTTCTTCTTAAAAGCTCCTTAATAAAAAGTGATGATGATGATGATGAGAGAGAGATTTTACTTTCGCGAGTAAAATCTTCTTCTTTTTTTGTGTTTGAAAAAAAAAAAAGGGCAGTCCTCCTCAAAACTTCATTTTTATTTTAAAAGCAACAACAGAAAGAGACAACAACAACAACAACAACAAAAACATCAGACGGCTCTAATTAGTACTCTTGTTAAAAGTAGTAGTAGTAGTAGTACATTGGGAAAATACTCTTTAGAGAAGAAGAAGAAGAGCAAAAAGAGCAAAATAGGAAAGACTACGACGAGAAGTACACTCTACTTTTCATAAACAATACCAATGGGTCCGTCGTTCGTCCCGATCAACCCGAAACCGTTCTTACAATCGTTAACCGGGAAAAAAGTCCTCGTGAAGTTAAAATGGTCCGGCATGGCGTATAAAGGTTTTTTAGTCTCCACGGACGCGTACATGAACGTGCAACTCGCAAACACGATGGAAATAATCGACGGAGAGGAAACCGGGAATTTGGGGGAGGTTTTGATAAGGTGTAACAACGTCTTGTGGATTAGCGGGGTTGATGAAGACGAGGAAGAGGAGGAAAAGGAGAAGAAGAAATGATGATCGTCCAGTGAAGAGGACTGATGACGATACTTACTGTAGCTTCTTTGTTGTAAGATTTTTATATTACCACCTTCTTAGTATATTATATTTCTTCTATGCGTACGTGCGCGCTCTCTCGTCGTGTTTTCTCTTTCTTTTTCTTCTTCTTCTTCTCATCGTCATTGTCCATTAAAGGCGCCGGCCGGTAAGACGCCGTCGTCGAATTTGCAGTTGCTGAAATCCATCTCCGGATGGCTCTCCATGAACTTTTTCATCAAACCCATCTTGCTTTCTTGGTCGCTGGTTGGTTTCCCGGCGGCTTTTTGCCGTTGGTCGTACATCATTTTTTCCACGGTCGATCGCGTTTCGCCGTCTAAATCGGCCAAGTTGGAGTTTTCCGGGACAACTTTCTTCGTGTCTATTCTCGGGTCGCCTTTTATTACGTTTTCCCACCAACTCATTTGGTTGGATTTCGTGAGCGTTAATCGGACTTCGCGATTGTCCTCCAACGTCCAAAACGAATCGTCCGGTTTAATACTTTCGCATAATTTGGACTTTTCCGGAATCCTTAACGCGGGTTCGGATTTTAAACCAAACTTAAACGTCGTCGCGGTAAACTCGCAGACGATATCTTTCGCTCGCGTGCCAACCGGTACCGGCAAACGCACGTCCACCTCTTGCAACGTTTGCGACCACACGTAATGTTCGGCTTCGCCGCCGTTCAACGGAGACGGGTGCACCGTCCCTGGTTGCAACGCGTGAGGATCCTCTTCTTCCTTTTCCACTTTCTCTGTATTCTCTCGAGCGACTTTTTGTTGCTCGTCTTTCTCTTCCTCTTCGTCGTTACAAATCACTTCGTTCCCGTCCTCGTCCAACTCGACGATTTTCTTCTTCGCCTCTTCCATCTTCTGCGCCATCAGCGCCTCTCTCACGCGTTCTTTCCTCTCCCTCTCCTCTTCCGCAATTTTTTCTCTCATCTCCTCTTCTCTCTCTTTCTTCTTTACCATTTCTTTGTGTTTGCGTTTTTCCGTTTCCTCCTTTTCGCGTTCGAAAGTAGTCTTTGATTTTTCCACCTCTTCTCGTTGTTTCTCCAACGCTTTCAGGACGGATGTTTTCCCTCTGTTTTTTTCCTCTTCGTTAAGAATACTACTCGAACGAGAAAAGAAATCCGTTTTCCTTCTCAAAAACCCGAAATATGCTTCGTGCATGATATCGATCGCGTTTATTCCGTGTGTGTGTTCGTTCGACGCGATCGAGCTGCACTGCGAAGCGACGTTCATGAAGAACGCGTCGAATTGCGCTTCCATTTCTGTCGGGATGAGGAAATGATGACTTTTGCTCATCCTTTTTATGTTTGTTTAATGTATGTGTGTTTCTTCTCACTTTTTCTCTCTCTTTTTATAAACTCTCTCTTATATACTGATTCGTATCACGTATTCTCTCTCTCTCTCTCTCTCGTTCTCAGAATGAAGTGTTGTTGTTACGGTTGTACCGCTGCTCGTTTTACCACCGAGTTCTTCTTATAAATCTCTCTTTTCTGTGTTGTTGACTCTTTCGTGAGAAATGTTTCTTCCTTCTTCTTTCTTCTTCGTTTTAGGGTTTTAAAAAACCCTAAACTTTTACCGTTGTTTTCTTTCCCCTCCTCTTTCTTTTACACACACAACACATTTTATAGTGAGCTTCTTCTTCTTCTTCTTCTAAAGAGTGAGAGAGAAGAACAACTCTCTAATAAGAAGAACGAATAACAACAACAACAGCGGCATTTCAGCAAGAGAGACTTTACGGAGCGAGAGAGAAGCAGAGAGATTTAATAATAATAAGTATATTATTACTTCGTGAAAAAACAATCGAGAAAGGATAAAAACGTAACACGAGGGGAATTTTTGAAAATCGAACGCTGAAAGAAGAGATACAAAAAATGAATGCGCTCAACGAACAACAACGCGCGACGAGAGCCGCGGATGTGGTGGAAACTTCGTTGAAACGGTTTTCCGAGAGCGTCCAACGCATCCTTAATCTCTCTTCTTCTTCTTCGAAAAGAAGAGATGAAGATGTAGAAGACGTGATACACGCGTTGTCGCAGTTGGAAATGCACCTCAAATCTGCTGAAAGCAACAAAATTTTCTGGACGGAAGAGCTAGGCAAAACGTTGTACGAGTCGGTGGCGTCTTTCCTCGTCACGACGACGGGGAATGAGAACGAGACGATAAACCGTCACCACGCTCGAGCGATGCGCGTGACTTCTTTAGCGATTCAATCGAGCAAAGATAAGGAGATTTTCAAGGAGTGCTTGAACGGCGGGTCGGAGACGGCGAAGAAACTGTTCGTAAACGCGTGTTTGAAAAAATTGTCCGGCGGCGTTGAAGGCGGCGGAGACGAGAAGGACGACGAAGAGAAGAGCGCCATCGACGCTTTAGTGTCGTTGTGCTGCGACGCCAAAGCGATTACGAAAACGTTTTTGGTGACCAAATTGAACGTGGATGTGAAAACGAGTTCAGTGAAAGCTCGCGTGAACGCGTGTAAAGTTATCCAAGAGATTTGCGAGAAGAGTTCGCTCAGTTGGGATTGTACCAACGCGGTGAAGAAATTGAAGCAGTTATTGTTGTTGTCGGACGACGATGCAGAACCAATGGTGAAAGATGCGAGCTTACGCGCGTGCGTGGCATTGCGGAATTCCAGAGTAGACGATTTCACGGAAAGGCAAGGGATTGAGCGCGCTTTATTGGAAACGAACGGGATGAGTCCTAAGACGAGGAAAGCGTTGGAGCGAGCGTTTGAGGGTGGAGGATATGTGACGACGACGACTACTAATACGAGAACTGGCGAAGATCGATTGTTAGAGATGCGCAGTCCGATCAATCCGAACGAAACGACGCCGGCGAGACGATTAAGGAAGCAATCCGAACGGTTGCAAAAGTTTCAATCCGACGACGCGTTGCCGAAGGAGGCGTTTTTAACGCAGTCGACGTCCAAGTCCAAACAAAAGCAAGAAGCTGAAGAACACGCATTAAGCTCTTTAGAGTGCACGCAACACGTCTTGGAAACGATCGCCGAGGAGTTGCATCAATCTTCCTCGGAATGGGAAAAGAGAGTTCTCGGGTGTAAAAAAATCGTCAAATTATGCACCTTGCAAAACAACAAGTTCCGACAGTTTTGTAAAGACGCTTCGATTGTGATAAAGAAACAAAACGGGTCGATCAAAAAGTTTGGCGAAACAAACGCCGTTTTACTCATCCTCGATAAGTTATCGTATGCGGTGCACGACAAGCGCTCGTCGGTCGCGCGCGCGGGATGTCAAGCGGTTTTGTGCATGGCGCAACGCCTGAAAGGCGATTTGAGCGACGAGTTTCTCGATATTCTTTTACCTTCGCTTTTCAAAGCGATCATAGTCTCGGTGGGCGTGATAAGTGATAGCGGCGACGCGTGCGTCTCGGAAATTGTTCGGAACTGTTTCGGCGGTAGCAGTTTGGACGATGAAGGTCCAAAGGTGCACCTGGCGCGCGTGTTTGCGGAAGAAATCGTCTCGCCGAAAGTATCGAAAATTGCAAAGTTGAGAGCGAAATGTGCGTTGTACCTCTCCGAATGCTTCGAAGTTGGCTTGGTTGGATCCTCGCACTTGCCAAAACCTGTTGCGGATATCGCAAGCGTCGCTATTGAGAAAGCGCTGGAAGACGCCGACGCGACTGTTCGCGGTAACGCCAAGTTGGCGTACGAAAAGTTTCATCGAGTCGTGGATGAATCGTATTTCGATGCGTTTACGCAACAGTTAGACCCTGAAATTAAAAGACGTTTAGCGTTAGTATCATCTTCGGAGAAGAAGAATAAGAAGAATAAGAAGACGATTATGGCTGGTTCGGATGAGAAGAGTAATGAAATGTCTTTGCAAGACGCCATGCGAGAACGGAAACGAAAGTTACAACAAGAAAAAGAACAACAAAAGGACAACAACAACTCGAAAGGTGAATTGACGGAAGTCATCGAGCTCAACGCGATTTTGGCGGCACAGAATAACATGAAGGCGTACAACGATAGAATCGGGCAACCGGTGGACGATGACTTTACGATTGACTTGCCGCCGCGAATGTTATCGATTCAAACGCCCATGTCGATTAAGCCGGCGTTGAAGAAACACACGGCACTCGTCGAGGAAGCGAGCAAGAGAGCGACGACGACAGCAACAGCAACGATATCGACGAGAATGGCGGCGATTGAAGAGAGTGAGTTTGATGTCGACGTCGACGCGGAAGAAGGCTTTCGCGATAACAACAACAACAACAACAACAACAAAGACGACGACGATAGCATCGACTCCTCTCTCCCTCCGAGAGAACGATTAGGTCGCTCGCTCGCTCAAACGGAAGTTGCAGACTCGCCACCAGCTCGCGCAAAAGCTGCCGAACGTCTCCGAGATGCTTTAGAAGATATGGAGCAACTCCTCTCGAAGAATACCGACGACGACGACGACAAAGAGGGCGTCGAAGCGATATCGGCAGACTTCGTACTCCGAGCGGCGACGACATTAGCGCGATTTTGCGCGGACGATGTGACGGAGTCTCGATGTTTTGTGCCCGCCTTGGAAGCTATCGTCGCGTTAACCAACGTATCTTCGCTACGCATTAAAATTGCCTCTTCCTCCTTGGCCATGGAGGCGTCGAACAACTCGTTCATGAAAGAGTTCAAATTCGCTTTCGCGGAATCGACGAAAATTTTAGCCGGACCTCTTTTCGGGCGATTAGCCGGGCAAAATCCAAACGCGCGAACGTCCGCGCAAGAAGCACTCATTTCTTTAGCGCGCAACGTCGATCTAGAAACCGGCTTACTTCCTTCGCTACGCAGAGCATTCGTGTCCATCGAAGCGACTGAGTCAGACGTGGAGAAGTGCGACCGCGCTCGAACCGGTGTCGCGCAGTTTTCCGGATACGCGTTGAGTACGAAGAACTTGTCCAAGAAGAAGATTGCGCATCTCGCGGAAGGCTCGGACGAGTTGAAGAACTGGGCGAATACGCTGGCGAAGTGTGCGAGTCGATGCGTTTCGGTGTCTTCTAAATCGAATTTGTACGACGCGTGCGTGGACGCGTTGAGAGTCGTATGTTTTGAAATCGATCAAGAAACGGTCGAGAAAATCGTCGCGAATTACGAATCTATCAAAGCGGACGTGCTTTTGAAGAAATCGAACGCGGATGTTTTGGAAAGATCATCGAAGAAGAAGAACAAGAAGACAAAAAAAGCGTCCTCGACGACGCCGGAAAATATCGACGGCAAGCCTGTCGACGGCGGCGAGGAAGAAAACGATGCCTCGACTTCGCTCGCAGGAAGAACACCGGGTGCGTGCTTGGACAAATCAACCGGTCGCAGCAGAAAGAGCTTTGGCACGCGAAAGACACCAGTCAGTACCATAAATACGGACAACAGCATACCAATGACCATATCTCCGTCACCAATTTTGGGAGGCGGTGATGCCTCGACGAGGATGAACGTGAACGACAACAACAACAACAACAACAACGAAGCCTCGTTTGGTTTAGACGTTTCGCAAATGAACAACTTAATGCCGCCGACGACGGTGAAAAAGAACTTATTGCTGACGAAAATGAGCGGTCAACACTCGTCCGTAGTCAAATCCGCTGCTCCGACGCCTGGTCCCGTTTCTGCGCGCACAACACCTAACGCTGCTCCGACGATTGCTCGAGTAACGGGGAAGCCGCAAACGCAATCGTTCGGCGTTGGCGCACGCGTGATGCGCGCGTTGGACTGCTTAAAAAAAGAAGAGGATGTGAGCACCATCGACGATCGTCGAGACGTGTTGCGCTCTCTCCTTGAAATGGTCCAATTGGAATATTCGGCGTTCAAACCTTTCGTCACTTTACTCGCGCCGACGTTGGTCAAAGTCGCCGAGACAGATCTCGACGGCGTCTGCCGATTCTACGCCCGACGCGTCTTGTTCCGAGCATTTGAAAGAGCAACCGACGGCGACGACAAAATCGAAAACGAGGAATCCGGAATCGTCGATGCCGTCACCTCTCTCGTCCCTATCTTTGTCGATCAAACGACCCAAACGAGTTTGCGCTGTTTGAAACTCCTCCTNGAAAAAGTTACGAGAAAGGAAAGCGTAGAAAAAATACTCGATTTAGTCGGCAGNTACGTCTACGAAAANGCCGGCGTCTCTTCCTCTCCACCATCACCGAACGCGAAGAAAGAAGCGTGCGAATGCGTCGCCATCGCGCTGAGTAAACTCTGCGACGAGAACGAAGAAGATAAACAAATCCTCCTCTTCTTGAACGCTTTGCTCGAGCGAGACTTGTACTCGCTCAACGTCTTCGGCGACGAGGAAAAGAAAGTCATCGCGAGCATCGCCAAAGCTTTGATGAAACAAAAGAATTTTAAAGAAAAAGTTAAAGAAGAAGAGCAGCGCGGAGGCGCTCTGAATCGACCGTTTAAGCAGTTTCAAAGCCTCGTCGTTCATTAAAGGAGCGCTTATAAAAATACGAATAGTCAATTTTGAGTAAAAAGTCCAACATTTTACGTTTTACGAGATCTCGTCATTAAAACACAAACACAAAACACATTAAAAGATGGGCGGCGAGAACACCAACAACGCGCCTCGAACGCTGAAAGACATAAAAGACGCCGAGGAAAACGAAGAAGGCAATCAAGAGGACAAACCGCAGGAGTGGTACGCGGGAGGCGCGTCGTCCGGGCAAAACGTCATCGATCCTTCCAAACGACCTTCACAGAAAGAACACCCAGAAAACGGCGACGGCGATGAGTTCACGGACAGTCGATACGGAAACATGTTTCGAGAGGCGTTGAGACACGGGGCGAGACATCGACAGGACGATACCGATGAAGATACGACGACGACCAGAAGCCAAAGAGAGGTCTTTTTCAGCGGAAGAGGGAGGAAGATGACCGAGGAGGAAAAGGAAGAAGAAGACGACGCGTTGGACGGCGACTTGAAAGAAGAAGAAGACCAAGAAGAGGAAAAAGAAGAGATGCGGATTGAACGCGTGGTTACGTTTTACGACAACGGGTTCACGGTGGACGACGGACCGTTGCGGGATCCATCGGAAAATCAAGAGTTTATCGAAATGATTGGTCGAGGGATGTGTCCACCGGAATTGATGCACCCCGGAGCCTCGGCGAGGAATCCGGTGAAGATTGATTTGAAACGAGAGAGAAGGGATTGGACGCCGCCGAAAGGCGTGAAGGCGTTTAGCGGGAGCGGGAATAAGTTGGAAGGAGCAGAGGGAGAAGGAAACGACGAGGGTGTTGGTGGTGGCGGAGATGGAGGAGGAAAAGCGCTCGAAGAAATGAAACCGTGGTCGGTGGACGAGAAAGAACCGACGACGTCGATTCAAATTCGTTTACGCGACGGGTCTCGCCTCGTCGCCAAGTTCAATCTCTCGCACACCGTCGCGCACATTCGAGACTTTATTCGACAGGCGAATGGAGAAGCGTCTGCGACGAGGCCGTTACAACTGAGCGGGTTCCCCCCGGAAAAGTTGGACGACGATTCCAGAACGATCGGGAACGGGTTGAAAGGGTGCGTCGTGCAACAAAAGTAATAATTCGAAGAAAAGCTGTTGTAAAATTAAAGAGAAATATCTGCATGAGAAATATCTTTCCATTTTGGATCGAAAATCATCCAAAATTACATCATCATTTAAAAGCACGATTAAAAGACGGCGTAAACGACGACGATGATCGTCAAAACCATTTCATCGAGCGCGATCAGGAACGCTGAGACTGTTCTTTACCGCAACGGTAAAGGTAACTTCGCAAAGAAGCGTTATTATCATCAGCAACAACACGCTAAAAGAAATCATCATCACGAGACACATTTTACCTTCCCCCGTACAAATACGATACAAAGAACGAAAGCCTCTTCCGATGATGCAGAGGTGACAGAGAGTGAAGATACGAAGGAAGAAAAAACATTCACGGAAACCTTCGAATCGTTCTTCGCAGAAAAGGAAGAATCCATCTCAGAAAAAGAAA